>ENA-OPRK01000025-OPRK01000025.1-human-gut-metagenome-genome-assembly--contig:-NODE-25-length-141103-cov-10.628205_pt1 | contig 141103 bp, 112 predicted proteins | sample MGYA00241793_ERZ501877 | MGnify/ENA primary metagenome ERZ501877 (study PRJEB25962, sample SAMEA1966253) | human gut metagenome | biome: human gut; feature: human-associated habitat; material... | reverse complement strand
CGTATGGCGGGACGTCGTCCCTCCCGTTTCGGTTTCAAGATGGTCTCCCCGTTCTCACGACAGTTGATTGAACACGCTTGGCGGCGTATAGTTCCGCAGGTTCAGGCCGAGGGGCAGGCTCGCGGCGAACGCGCTGTCCTGGGCCCCATAGCAGGGTCGCAGGTCGATCCTCGCGCTGCCGGCGGCGCCCTCGACCGCATGCGTGGCGGCGTCGAGGCGGATCGCCTCGCCCTCGCCGGCGCGCACGGTGGCGGTGACCAGCAGGCCGAAGAACACGATGGCCGCGCCCTTGTTCGTCTCGATGGCCTGCCGGTTGGCCTTGCCGACCTAGCTCATCGCGCCGATGGACGCGCGTCGCTCCTGGCTGACCTGGTTCGCGGCCCTCTGCCTGTTCTGTTCGGCCATGAACGCGGTCCTGTCGGGCGGCAGGATGTGGAAGATCACGGTGACGCGCTTGCGGTCGCAGTCCGCCAACGGGCCGAGCAGGCGGGTGAGCGTCGAACTGGTCACGTTCGATTTCGGCGGGTCGCACATCTCCCACGTACGGCTCACGCCCGAATCATGCCGGTAATGGTCCCAACCCGTCTCGCAGGCGACCGGCCCGGCGTCCTCCCATGCGATCCACGGCCGTTCCTCGTCCCGTTCGAGCGTGTCCTGCGCGGCCGGATCGTACGCGACGCGCACCATGCGGCTGATCTCGTCGATGGTCAGCATGCGGGCCGTGCCCCCTCCCGCGTCGACGATGCGGCGGATCAGGCCGGGTACGAGCTGGCCGATCCGGCGTGCCGCGTCGTCGGGCCCGAGGAACCTGCCGGTGCGCGCGTCGACGTAGCGAAACGTGAGCGTGAGGACCACGCTGCTGGACGCGCCGCCAGACGCGTACAGGCCCATGATCTGCGCCATCGCCCTGGCGGCGAGTTCGGGCGCGTCAGCGACGGTGCGTCTGGCCAGGTTACGGCGGAAGCGTACGCCCGAATCCGGTGACGTGTCCACCGTGACCGCGAGCTGGGTGACGCCGGCCTCGCTGCCCAACGCCTCGAGCAGACCCGCCCACGAGGCCACGTACGCGTCCTCCACGTCGTCGTCCGCCAGGCCCGCGCCCTGCGGCTGGCAGGCGAACAGGAGCGAATATTCGCCGGTGTGCCCGTGGCGCACGAGGGTGAACCGTTCGCCGAACCCGTCGTTGGCCTCGACCAGGGAAACCCTGGACAGGATGCCGGGCAGCCGGCATTGGCCGGATTCGACGGGGGCGAGCATGCCGGACCGGTACAGGGCGCGGCCCTTGCGGGATTCGGCCAGCCAGGTGCGCCGTTCGACCGTCCGGTCGAGCACGTTGCGGTGTTCGCGGTCGCGGATGGCGAGCACCGTGATGGCGCCGATGCCGACGTCCGCGGTGACGATGGCCGCGACCACGTTGACCATGGACAGCATCAGGGTGACGACGAGCACGCCGAGGCCCGCGAGGGTCAGGGGTCTGCCGATGTTGCGGATGCCGCCCGCGATGGGGCGCATCCAATCGCCGTAGGTGGTGTTGGAAGCCATTCAGAACTCCTTGGTCTTGCGTGTGGAGATGCGGTTCGCCCCATCGGGCCCATCCCCCGCGGCCGGGGCGGATGGGTGGGAGGCGGAAGGCACGGACGGATCGGATCCGGATACGCCGGCGGGATCCCATCCGCCCTGCGGCGTTCCGGACGGCGTGGACGGCTGGTCCGTCGCCCCGCCATCCGGCGGGCCCCCTGCGTTCCCGTCGGGTCCGGCAAGGAGGATTCCGCCCCGCCGGCCGTCCCCCGGCCGGCACCGTCCACGGCGGACGGTGCCGCGGGGTCCGACCCTCCTGACGGCTTCGCCCCGTCGGGGGCCGGTGGCCTGCCTCCGTCGGAGGCCATGCCGCCGAGCATGGACGGGATGACGCTGACGCTGCCCGCGACGGCCGGGACGATGAGCCTGATCATCGCGGGCAGGAGCACGATCACGCTGATGGTGATCATCAGCGTGATGGCCTGGCTGTCGTCCCCGGAGCCGGCGGTGACCATGATCGAGCAGCCGGCCGCCATGACCAGCGCGGCCACGGGCTTGTACAGCAGGAACGCGAACAGCCATCCCATGACCTTGCCGAACGCCTGCCGGCCGGTCTCCATCCAGCTCATCGCCGCCCACATGGGCGCGACGCCGACCATGATGGGTAGCAGGCCGGCGCGCAGGTAGCAGAACACCTTGCTGATGAGGTTGCAGAGCCACATGACGATGGTCAGCACCAGGGCGATGGGACCGTCGAGATTGAAGAACTCGCTCGCGGCGAGGGTGTTGTGGCTCCACGCCGTCTTCATCATCGAGGAGGCCGCCTTGAGTACGCCGGCGGTCCACGTGTCCACGGTGCCTTGGAACAGGTTGACGAACCCCGCCAGGCACACGCTGGTGAGCATGGCCCACATGAACGCCTTGCCCAACGGGATCAGGTCGCGGCCCTCCTGCGTGGTGATGAGCTTGAAGCCGGCCGCGAGCACGCCGCACACGGCGGCGATCAGGAGGAACGGGTCGACCTGGAGCCTCACCCAGTCCGACACGAAGAACGAGGTCCCCTGGCCGGGCGTCCACGACATGAGCGACGGGTTCGTCACATGCGACGCGCCCGCGGGGTCGCCCATGTACGTGGTGGACGTGCGTTTGAAGAACGTCAGGGCGATGGACGCGGCGGACGAGCCCATGAACACGCCGAGGAATATCCATCCGATCCGGCCGAGCGGATGCCCGTCCATGCCGCCGCCGGACGCCTCGCCGATCCGCCAGACGATGCGCGCGCCCAATATGGTCAGGCTGATGGCCGCGGCGATGACGAGCACCGCCTGCGCGATGTTGAGGTACTTGCCGGCGTTCGCGTCCCACGCGTCGTACATGGGGACCGCGTTGGCCTGCAGCGTGGACACGGTGCCGCCGGAGGCCACGAGCGTGTTGTGGCTCGTGCTCAGCCAGTCGATCGTGTCGTCGGACTGTTGCTCGTACATCGTCCACATGGTCTTCTCGAGCCAGCTGAGCTTGCGGGTCTTGTCGCAGGAACGGTTCCGCTCATCCCAGTTCCACGGCCCCTCCTCGGTGGTCTCCTCCTGATAGGTGTGCTTCAACGTCTCGCATTGCAGGGCCGGGGTGGAGATGAGCAGCCGTCTGACGGTGACGCCGGCAGCGGAGGCACCCGCCGCATACTGGCTTTCGGCCCAGGCGAGCTGGTCGTGGCGGATGAGTTTGCCGAGCCCGCCGGACGGGACCTTCATCGAATAGACGGTCTGCGTGTCGGCGACCTCCTCGTCGCCGAACCTGAGGTCGTCGGCGAGGGAGGTGAAGTTCGGCCCGCTGCAGCCGGCGAGGGAGCACAGGGCCGTCAACGCGATCAGGATCGCGAGCAGGCGCGGCCCGGGACGGCGGCCCCTCATCGTTCTTAGCAGCTTTCCGCGACGGACAGGCCGAGCGCGCTCATGAACGAGAGGGCCCCCGCCACGACGAACACGCCGATAACCCAATTGACGATCTTGTCGAACGTGTCGTCACGGTCCGGCACGCCATCGCCCTGCTGGCGCAGCACGTGCACGCCGATACGGGTCAATGCGACGATCGCGACGACCAGGCCGAGGGCCTTGACCCAGCCGAGCGCCGTGCCCACCGGGCCGGAGAAGCCCGGCGGCAGGCAGGCCCTCGGGTTCTGCAGGTCGGCGAGGACCATGCCGTAGGCGGTGGCCTTCGCGGCCGTGATCGTGGCCGTGATCTTCGCGGCAAGGGTTTCGGACAGCATGTTCTTCTCTCCTTTTCGGATGATGGTTATGTCCATCCCATCGTCGGCCCTGACGGTAGGGCCGACGGGGCACGGCGTCTACAGGTTTCCGTCCCGCCGGCCGAGTTCCCCGGCTATCCGCGCATAGGCACGCGGATACCGTTCGGGGAACCCGTCGAGGTCAAGGCCCCTGATATGGGGCAGACGCCACAGATACGGTGCGACGGAGCCGACGAGCAGGATGCCCCTGCGCAGGGCGCGCGGGGTGTTCGCGGTCGGCATGGTGACCGCGACGCCACACAGGACGGTCGGGCCGAACAGTCCCGCATCCCAATCCGCGAGCAGGGAACGCAACGATTCAAGCCCGCGCCCCGTGCACATCGAGCACAGGACGATCCGGCTTGGTCTCGACGGGTCCGTGCTGACGGGCAGGGCACGGCCCGCCTCCGCATACCGATCCCTCGCGCTCATGAGGATGGTGGTGCATCCCGCTCCCCCATGAGCGGCGACGAGCCAGACCCTGTCGGTCGGCTGCGCCGGAAACGACGGCAGGAGCCGTGTCATGGGCGGTCGCGACGGCAAGGCCGGACCGGTGACGGGGCGTGGTGGCAAGGCTGGCTGGTTCATCATCTCCATGGCTCCCGTTCAACGGCGGACGGTATGGCCGTCGGTGGACGGGCCCGTATCCGCCATGGTGTCGGCGTGCGGCCGTTCGCGTTCTCCGTCCGGTCCGTCCGTTCCGGTCCGATGGTTCGGTTCGATGCCGTGGATCAGGGCGGCCGACAGGTTCCTGAGCATCTCGTCCTCGGGTTTGACACGGAACAAAAGATCCGCGAAATGCTTGCATCTCGCTGCGGAATCGCCTTCCAGATAGCTGATGGACGCGGCGATGCGGTACGCGCCGGCCCGATCGGCGGATGGTTGGATCAGACACGCGAAATCCTCGAACAGGGCCGGGATGTCCTGGAGGAACGAGCGGGCGATGGCATGCGACACGTCGTAGTCGGACGGCAGCATGATGGAGTGCAGGTTCTCGAACACATTCCAGGTGGACCGCCCGTCCAATGCGGCGATGGCGTCGAAATCCTCGAACGGGGTGTCCGGCCGGGTGATCTTGACGATGACCGCGTCCATCAGCCCGTTCGGTTCGACCATGCCCCGCAATGCGGAGACGACGCAGTCGTCCGCGATCCTCGAGACGCCCGTACAGTATCTGCTTGCCTTCATATCCTCGAAGAGCCCGTACATGTCCTCGACTTGCTGGCGGGTTGCCTGTGTCATTTCATCGGCCTTTCATCGACATTGTCCTTGATCCGGATGCCATTCCATCCTGATCCGTCGGGCGGGCTGACGGTGCACCACGTCTACAGGTTTCCCAACCCACGAAGCAATGTGAAGACGGCCGAATATATATTGTGAGCATGCATATACGTATGCGAGTGGATAGGGAGAAGCGGGCGGAGGGAGCACAGCCAATGATGATGCTGATTGATTCGAGTGTCGGCTTTGCGGGAGGGCAATGGTCTTGGGAACGGGAGTGCGATACGATGTGGTCGCCACTGATCGTCTGCGGAACCTGGTCGCCTAACGACGTGAACGCGCTGCCTTCTCATGGACGAGATTGGGGTACATTGAGCTTGTGCTTTTTACGGTACTGTGGATTGCTGGATGTTGGCGTGGGCTTCTCCGACAGATGTAGGTAGAAGGTCATGGCTCTAGCTCGATTGGTAGTGCACATGAGGTGTTCGGGTCGTCAAGCTTGCCATGGCTTTGGTCGATGACGTATCCGGCAGCGGTGGATCCGATGAGTTCCCGGGCGCTGCCGGTCTTTTTCCGGAACGAAACGCCTCTCGCCCGCCACTGACCCAGCCTGTCGCATTCGCTTGCGGCTTGGATTCGCATCTACCGCATTGCCCCCCTTTTTTGACGTTGGCACCTGCTTAATGCCAAGGATCAGGGTGCATATCTCAACTGACCTATAAGGCCCATCCGTGTATCGTTAGTGATTTCGCTTGAATATCGCTTCAAGCCGGGATGGCACAATGAGCGGAGTATAAGGCTATGCCTTCCAGATTGAAGTCGCATTCACGGGTCAGTGGCGAAGAATCCTAGTGGTCACCGAATGCGGAGCGACGAATCAACGTAGAAAGATAGTAGCCGATACGACCCTCTATGAATGGTGCGAGTTAACATTCAGTTCGGCGTTCAGAATCGATTCGATTGGTTCGTAATGGTCAATCACTGCCTGACGATACGCTGCGACATTCCCGGCAATCGCCGCATCGAGCATACGATGATGAGATTCGGCCGTCTGGCTCAACGAAGCGGATACCTGCAAATCAAGCTGTGGCAAAACCGCCATATGCACTTGCCACAGACAGCGCACCATCTGCTCGGCCACTGCGTTATTGAGATTGCGCAGAATGCCGATATGGAAATTAATATCCTCACGGAGGAAAGTCTTGCCGGCAAGTGCGTCTTGTGTCATTTGTGCCGCGATCGCACTCAGTTCCGGCTGCGGAATCCCGTGTAACGCGATGCACACTTCGTCGGCACATCCGATGTCGAGGAAGCGACGTAGTTGCACAACATTACGCAGGTCCTCGAAATTCTGTCCAACGGATACCATTGAACGCAACGCAAGGGTCTCCACCATTGGATCGAGCGATAATGACCCTACAAAGGTTCCTTTGCCATGCTCCACACTGACGATATTTAATGCTTCGAGTTTGCTCACCGCCTCCCGCACGGAGGAACGCGACGTTTTCATCATCTCGCAAAGTTCAGTTTCAGTGGGTAGTGAATCGCCTGGATGCAATCGTTTACGGACGATATATGCCTTAATCGTATCCATCGCCTCATCACAACGGCTGCGTTGGGAAGCACGTGTCGCTATCGCGGGAGTGAGGTCATCTGCCGCGACACGAGACAGAAATACTAAAGACGGGGGGACGGTATGATTCTCTTCTTCCCTGTTTGTCGCAGTTCCTATCATGGCGATTTCCTTTCCTCTCCGGCGGACGCATCATCACAACGCATTCTTGCCGAACCATTGGGACGGCAGAATGGTAAAATACAATCCCGCGGTTTCACGCTCCCATAACAATCCTAGTGAATGATCCGGGAGAACGGACATGCACTGATATACGTAGTGATATGGATTGAAACAGCGATTTACATCCCATGTGTTGCCGCCATCATGGCTTAAACGCAGTACGCCACAGCCACGATACGGACGCATCATCGAGGCGTTCGCAAAGACGACAGTATCCGAGGCTTCGCCAATCCGCCAATCCTTGCGGGTGGGGTCGGGCATCATGACGGCGTTCGGCTGGCAGAAAATCTCGGGAATCACGGGATCGAATTTAACTTCATCCCAAGTCTGGCCGCCATCATGGCTGATGGCCCGGCCCACGTGACCGCAAGGATGTTGATTACGGAAGAACACAACCACATCACCATTGGCGCGTTCTATGAACACTGACTCATGTGTGGTGTCTTCGTCACGATCGATGTGTCGTTCGTCAATGATCCGACCATCGTTGATTCGTCCTTCATTGATCGACATTCCACGGTGCCATGTTTCTCCATGGTCATCGGAATACAACGCACCGCCAGCATTATACTTGGCTGAATCGCCTGTGAGATAGTATGGAATCAGTAGACGCCCTTTGTGGTGCCCTTGCGACAACTGGATGCCATTGCCCGGTGAAACGCCAAGGAATCCCATCCACTCCTCCTTAACCATGTGGCTGATTACCCGCGGAGCGGACCAGGTTTCGCCGTCATCATCAGAATGCACCTCCACAAGATAACTTGTTCGTTGGGTCAGCAGACTCTCATGAGGATCGATACCCGACTTGAGGTAGATGTTGCCTCGCGGCTTGTCGCCTTGGGTCACATTTCCTTTATCATCAACGCGATACTGGGTGGCGACGCCCTCTAAATCAGTAACCGAACCATCCTCCTGCAACAGGTATTGCGCGCCATTGGTATCGTGCAGCACAAAACGGCCTTCAGTATCGACGCCCATAGCTCGTTCGGCATTCGCGAATCCGACGCCGCCAGGAAAATGATCGATCAAAACCGTCACGCGGCCGGTCTCCCGGTCAGCCACCAGACAGGAGTCGATGGTGGAAGCTCCATTCAATCCCTTGCCGGGATAAGCAATCACCGTCTGCATTGGCAACCAAGTCGCGCCGCCGTCAAGCGAACGACGAATAACGAAATGGATTTCATTGGGCGAATCATTTGATATCGTCACACGCTGATCGGCGCCTGCGATCAGTACGCCCGACGCAGTGGTGATTAATGAAGGGATGCGGTAGCTGGCGGACCCTTCGTACCCCTTATCGAAAATGGCGGTATCAGTCGTAGGTTCGACACCGGCAAGGCCCTTAATCTGTCCATCAGTTAGCGCATAGCCAAATATGCCGCCATTACGCACTTCGCCATACAGTCGAGAACCAGATGTGTCCTCGCCGATGGAAAACTTAGTCAATCCGTTCAACGCATCTAGGAAAAACTGTCCTGGCTGATGCAACTGCAGGTAGCCATCTACATAGATGTCGATGGCGCCGCGGAAAGCCCTGATGGCCAGGTCATGGAACCCGCCGTCATTCCATAGGCCGGCGGCATGGTAGATGGCCCATTCACCATCTACCAGTATTCTGTAAGTGAAGCCTTCGTCGTCGATGGACACGTTCATCGCCTCGCCCTGCTCGTTGGCCGCGGCCACGATGGTGCCGAACTGATTCATGCCGCGCACGCGGAAGCAGGCGTAAATGGTTCCGGCAGACAGTTTCTCGATGCGTCGTAGGTCAGGTCCAGCCAAATACGCGGCGGCGAATTCGACATCAGCGATCGGCGACACGGTAGAGGCGGCAATCCATTCGCTATTCAAGGCCTCGTCATGAATCGTCATATTGGAGACGACGCCCTTCGCCGTCTCGATGATGCCTTGTTCGGCATAACGGGTCGGCACCAGGTTAGTGGCATTAGCAAAGCATTGATAACCGTCAAGATACACACGCGTGCCAAATTCGCCGAAGGTCAAGGTAAGGTCATGCCTACCACCAAGGCCAACGCCAAACGTGTCCTCGATATCGAGTTCAATGGGTGGCTCATTGGACGGAGACTCGACCCACAACGCGGCATGTCTGACCGCGACTGACATCAACACCGCGTCGTCCGAGCGAATCACCATGAGCGGCGTGTCGACTGACGTCTCGAATTGTATTGATATAGAGCCTGATTGATGAGGAAAATCATTGGCGGACCATGCGTATGACGAGACCACGGCAACTCCTTCGTTCTTGGTCACCACCCAGACATATGATGTCTGATGACATAACAAGTGTATCATGACTTTCTGAAACACAAAGGAATCAACGCCAAGAAGCGCTATGGCTCATATTCAACGACCATCGATGCCTACTTTGACGATAGTGTTGCGGGGCATCTCGATTTGCATGACTCTTATATGAGACGAACCGCCAAGCAGACAAGGCAAGGTGGCTGAATCCGCCGGTGGATGGCGTGCCGTTTCACGGAGGGAACCAACGAAGCGTGTTCCGTATTCTTCTGTTGGATCGACCATAAGGTCCCATTGGCGCTAGGGCGGCTATCGGCCTCCTGAGCAGCAAGGATGGTTCTTGGCGACACCACCACCGAACGGATGTTCGGCCATGCGAGAGACCGGTTCTACACTGTGCAGCGAGTTTGACTCGTACGAGCGATCCAAGGCCAGGTCCGACACATTATGCGTTGGAACATATGACATCGGATACGGCTGCGAGGGACATGCCACGGAATTTCTCCAGGGCATGTCCCTCGCAGCCTGGCTCCTCTATCTTCACAAACAACACCTAGCAAAACGGAACACTGTTCCATGGTCGAGGTCTTGGAGGGGTGCGGGTATTAGCGGATCGGACGTCCCGCACACCAGACATGGTCGACGGATAGAGTGGCTGGATCAAGCAACAGCAGGTCGGCCGCGTATCCAGCGGCCACCAAGCCGAGCGGGGCACCGGTGATCGCATTTGGTCTATCAAGTCCGATTGCCCGGGCAGGTGTCAGCGTAACGGTGGCGATCGCATCAGGAAGTCCTATACCTAGCTCCTTGACGGCACGTTGGACGGCGACTTCAAGTGTCAGAGTGGAACCGGCAATCGCACCATTGGATATCAGACGAGCATGGCCATCAACTACGGCGACATCCAACGCACCGAGTTTATAGGCTCCGTCAGCGCAGCCGGTCGCGGCCATCGCATCGGTGACGAAGGCCACGCGGCCGGGGGCCATCGACATACCGAGGGCGACCATGGGGTTCCGGACGTGGAAACCGTCGTTAATGAGTTCGATGATGATGCGCGAATCATTGACGGCCGCCGGGATGGGTCCAGGTTCGCGGTGATGCATGCCATTCATCGCGTTGAACATGTGGGTCATGATCCGCGCACCCCGATCGAAGGCACGGCGGGCCGTGTCGTAGTCGGCATCGCAATGGCCCACCGCGGGAGTCACACCGGCCCCGGCGAACCGGGAGATGGCTTCGAGGCCATACTCACGCTCGGGTGCGATGGTGATTTGACGCAGACATCCGTCGGCGGCTTCCAGCAATGCGTCCACCCGTCCGGGTGTAGGATCAACAAGGCAATTCGGATCGTGGGCGCCCTTGCGCCCCAGCGCAAGGAATGGTCCCTCCAGATGCGCACCCAGTACATCGGGGCGCCGCGACGTCTCGCGCGCGACGACGGCGAGGTTGGCGCACATCACGTCGAGCGGATTGGTAATGAGGGACAGCACTTGCCGCGTAGTTCCATGGTTCATATGCCAGGCACGCGCCACAGCGATGGCGTCGGCCCCATCATCGAAGGAACATTCCCAAGCGCCATGGGCGTGAATATCCACATAACCGGGCGCCAGCCATGCCCCCTGTCCATCGATCACGCGGATATGATCCGCACCGCCCATCATCTCAATGTGCGTGGCGAGATCATCATCGAAGGTGCCTGACGCATCGATAGCGCCATCGACAACGCTTACCCAGCTATGCGGTATCACGCCACGCGCATCGACCAGCTCGACTCCCTTAATCGCGAAAGTCTGTGCGGATCCGCACACGGCTTTATCGATGCGGCGACCCTCCTCGATATGTCCGATCATGGTCTTGCTTTCCCGTTTCAGATGCCTTGCCAGTCCGGCTTGTTGTCAGTGACCCAGCGGTAATAGTCGACATTATGCAGTTTGCCGGCCGCCGCCTCATCGATAACCACCGTGACATGTGGATGCAGCTGCAGCGCTGAGGCCGGGCAACTGGCAGACACCGGTCCCTCCACCGTTGCGGCCACAGCGTTCGCCTTGCCTGCGCCGAAGGCAAGCAATATCAGATGCCGGGCTTTAAGAATCGTGCCGATGCCTTGGGTGATACAATGGGTGGGCACTTCGTCGAGGTTGCCGCCGAAGAATCGTGCGTTGTCGACACGAGTCTGTCTGGCCAACGTCTTGATGCGCGTACCGGAAGCCAGTGAGCTGCCTGGCTCATTGAAACCCACATGGCCGTCGGTGCCTATGCCGAGAATCTGCATATCAACGCCACCAGCCGCCTCGATGGCGCGATCATAAGCCGCCCCGGCACCACGCATCACCTTGATATCATTCATTGATGCGCCATTTAACGCGTCACCCGGCACATGAACCTTCTGCGGATCAAGTCCGATTACATCGGTAACCGTACGTTTGATGGTAGCGTGATACGACTCCGGGTGAGTCAATGGCAACTCGAGATACTCGTCGAGCGCATAGCCGCTGACCTGAGACACATCGATGTGGTTGGCCTTGACTCTTCCGGCCAGATGCCTATAAACCTTAAGAGGACTAGAGCCCGTGGCTAAACCCAGTACGGCATCCGGCTTCGATTCGATGAGCGTGGCGGCGCATTGAGCGACCAATTCGCCTGCTTCATCCTCATTTTTGACAATGACTACTTCCGCCATGGCGGTTCCTTTCCAACGATTCTCGATATCCCCCAGTTGGAGCGGGACCATTCCGGCTAGGGGATCATCGACTCTTAGCGCGTCGATGCGCTTACCTCGGCCGGTGTACGTTTCAGCTCCATACCGCAATCGACAAGCACTCTTGCGATAGCCGCAACATTCTCGCCTTGAAGCGGCAATACGGGGTTGGGCATCTGATTCGTATCGAATACGCCCAGTAGTGCCATTGCCGTCTTAAATGCGCCGACACCCGCGCCGAAGCCGGAAACTCCTTGCGTCACATTCACAATGGCCATCAGCCGTGCTAATTTGGCCTGCTCAGCACGTACGGTCTCCCAGTCACCGGACTGATAGGCATTCCACATGCGCACGTACCCTGTGCACTCCACATTGCCCAGCCCCGGCACCGAACCATCGGCACCCGCCATATAGGCACCATCGACTACGATCTCCTGACCAGTAAGCAGGGTGAGTGGGTGGCCCGCATCCGCGTTGGCATCCACGAGGAACCTAAACGCCACATCGTCGTTTGAGGAATCCTTGACGCCCGTCAGAACACCATCCCTACCAAGCCGAATCAGCATGTCATTCGATAGCTTGACATGCACACACACCGGAATGTCATAGGCGAACAACGGCAGTTCAGGCACGGCCTCGTGAATGAGACGAAAGTGGCGCTCGATTTCCGGTAATCCGCCCAGCGCATAGAAAGGTGCGGTGGCGACAATGGCCGAGGCACCGAGTTTTTCGGCCTCAATGGCATGTTCGATAACACGGTCGGTCTCGGTATCGATGCAGCCGACAAACACCGGAACACGGCCATCGACGATCTTCATAACGGCCTCAATGATGTCTTTGCGTCGCCCATCGGTGGAGAAAGCGACTTCACCAGATGAACCGAGGGTGAATACACCATGCGCGCCGGCCGTAATCATACGATCCAACGAACGTTGGAAGCTCGACAGATCCAGCTGACCGTCGGCAGTCAACGGAGTGACGACGGGGGGAATGACGCCGTGGAAATGTTGGGTCATAGTAGTGTCTCCTTAGTGATTAATGGATGTGGTGATTGATAGGATCACGCGCATTCAGCGGCGGTCGGATGCAACAGCGAGGGCGCGGCGCCCATGAGGATTTTGGTATAGTCATCCTGCGGATCGCGCATCACCGATATGGTTGCGCCACGTTCGACGATCGTGCCCTTGTTCATTACCACGACTTGGTCCGAGATGTAGCGCACGGTTTGGATGTCATGACTGATGAACACCATCGACAAGCCCAATGTTTTCTTCAGATCACTCAATAGGTTGAGAATCTGCGCACGGACGGACACGTCCAGTGCCGAGGTCGGTTCATCGGCGATGATGGCATCCGGGTTGAGGCTCAGGGCGCGCGCGATAGCCACACGCTGACGCTGACCGCCGGACAGCTGGCCCGGCAACGCGCCCAGCACCTGGCTAGGGAGTCCGACCATATGGATCAGTTCCTCGGCCCGATTGAGTCTGGCTTTCCTGTCACCCAGCTTATGCACGACCAGTGGATCAATGAGCTGGTCGATCACGCTCATGCGCGCGTTGAGGGCGGTCGCCGGATCCTGAAAGACCACGGAAACCACGCGACCGATGGCCATGCGTTCTTTGGCGGTGCGGTGGGTCACGTCTTGACCTTTGAAGAAGACCTTGCCCGACGTAACCTGTTGCAGTCCGCACATGATGTTAGCGGTGGTGGACTTACCGCAGCCGGACTCGCCGACAATGCCGATGGTCTGACCGGGCATGAGCTTCAGGTTCACCTTATTGACCGCGGTGATTCTGTTCTTGTGGAACAATCCCGAACCGGCTCGCGTTGTGAAAACCACCTCCGCATCCTTAAGCTCGATGATCGGAGCGCGGGAATCGGCCTGCGTGTGATCTGACATGACCTGACTCATCGTGCACCTCCTTCGGTTTCGACAGTGGCGACTATGCCGGACGTCGCATCAGAGTCTGATGGCAATGCCGCATAGCAATGGTAGGTTCCAGGCACCTGCTTCATAATGGGTCGGGCATTGAGCCCGACATCAGGGTGACTGCTACGTGGGGCGAATCGATCGCCCTTCGGGAAGTCGGCCGGACTGGGTACCGTGCCAGGCACTTGATGCAGGCGGGCGGCACCAGCCTCAATTGATGTGACCGAACCTAGCAGGCCGCGGGTGTACTCATGACGGGGATCTGTGAGAATCTCCTTGGTGGAGCCCTGTTCGACGACCTGACCGGCGTACATCACGGTGATCGAGTGAGCGACCTTGGCCACCAGAGCGAGATCATGAGACACGAAAATCATTGCGAAACCCAACTTCTCGCGCAACTCGTTCAAGAGTTCTATGACCTGCTTCTGCACGGTTACGTCAAGCGCAGTAGTAGGCTCATCACACACTAAGAGCTTAGGGTCGCGAGTCAGGGCCATAGCGATGAGCACGCGCTGACGCTGACCGCCGGACAACTCATGGGGATAAGACTCCAATGTACGCTTGGGATCAAGTCCTACCAGTTCAAGTAATTCCTCAGCACTGCGCGTGCCGCCACGACGAGTCAGCTGCTTCATCTGTGACTTGATAAGCATTGAGGGGTTCAACGAACTCAAGGCATCCTGATAGACCATGGCCATCTCGTGGCCTCTCAAGGCATTGTGCTCCTTGGCGCTGAGTTTGACCAAATCCTTGCCATCGAACAGAATCTGCCCGCTGATTTTGGCCTTGGGATCCAGAAGGCCCATAATGGCCAGAGAGGTGATGGATTTGCCGCAGCCGGACTCGCCGACCAGGCCCATCGTCTCGCCGGGACGCACCGAGAAGCTCAGGTGATCCACAACATTGACGTCTCCATGACGAGGAAACTGGATGCACAGATCCTTGACCTCGATCACTGGAGGTTCGGTGCTCGTTGGCTGGAAACGGTCCGTACGCCTCAACTCGGCTTCGCGCAGCTTGGCCAAGGATTCGACCAGCGCCTCATGCTGCTCCTTGTATGCAGCAACGGGATCGGTGAGGATACGATCCTCCTTACGCTCAGCCTCAGCGTCCGCGGCCGTCTTGGTAACGGTCGCAGTGGGTGCGGCCACCATGGCATCGGTAATGCCTTCGGACAGGATATTGAGGCAAAGTACCGTGATCATAATCGCTAAACCAGGGAACATCGCCTGCCACCAGTAGCCGAAAATCACACCTTCCTTGGCGGAGGACAGGATATTGCCCCAAGTGGGGGTCGGCTCAGGAATGCCCAGGTTGATGAAGCTCAGTGAAGCCTCGAATACGATGGCATCAGCAACGCACAGCGTGGTGAATACCATCACCGGGGCAGCGATGTTACGCGTGACGTGCTTGTAGAGAATCCACGGGGCGCGGGCACCGGAAACGATTACGGCACGCACATAGTCCTTGCCATATTCGCTGATGATATTGGCACGCACGATGCGGGCGATCTGCGGTACATACAGAATGCCGATGGAGATGATGATGCCAATCATCGACTGGCCGAGAATCGAAACGAACACAGCGGCCAAGGCGATGCCCGGCACCGACATAAACACGTCGAGAACTCGCATGATGATCTCGGAAATCCACGTACGGCTCACCGCTGCGACGGCACCGATGATCACGCCAAGAATCAGGGCGAAGAGGATCGAGAGCAGACCGATCACCAACGAATAGCGGGCACCGTAGAAAACACGCGACATCACGTCACGACCCACTTGGTCGGTTCCGAAAAGATGATCGCTGCTAGGTGGCTGATAACTCACGGTGATCGCCAACGGATCCTGTGGGGAGATCAACGGAGCGAACACAGCCACCAAAACCAATAAACCCATGAAGGTCAGAGCCAGCTTGGCACCGATCGTCATATTGCCGAATTTATGGAACCCGACACCAGGCTTGGAAACGGCGTCGGCGATTGTTCGTTTGCCAAATAACATATCAGACCTCCCTGATACGCGGGTTGATGAGGACATAGAGCAGATCAACGACGATATTGATCACGACGAACGCAAGCGCCACGATTAGTACCACGCCTTGGACCAGAATCGGCTCATTACCATTAATGCCTTCGAACAGCGCCGTACCCATGCCGGGCAAGGCAAAGATGATCTCAGTGATGATTGCGCCTCCCATGAGGTAGCCGATCTTCATGCCGAGGGTAGTCACCGGGGTGATCAGCGCGTTACGAAACACATTGCGCGCAATCACAACGCTCTTAGGTACGCCGGAACCGATGGCAGTGCGCACATAGTCCTTGTCCAGTTCCTCGACCATCGAAGTACGGATGATGCGTGTCAGCTGGCCGGCAACCGGTAATCCCAGCGAGAAGGCCGGCATGGCCATGCGTCTCAGATAGGCGGTCGGATTATCGAGAAATGGCTGCAACATACCAGCGCCAGGCAGCCAAGACAACTTGATCTGGAAGATGTAAATCATCAAAACACCCAGCCAGAAGCTCGGGGTCGCAATCGCAACGATGGAAATCACTCGTATGGCCTGATCAACCCATGTATCGCGGTACAGAGCTGCGAGCACGCCAAAGATCACGGCGAAGACCACCGCAATCACCAATGCGATGAACGTCAGTTGCAGTGTAATCGGGAAGGCCTGGGCGATACGTGATGACACTGAGTCACGATTAACGCCATATGTGCCGAGATCCCCTCGGAACAAACCTCCCAGATAGGAGAGGAATTGGGCATACCATGGTCGGTCGAATCCCATCTCATGACGATAGGCCTCGAGCTGGGCCGAGGTGGCATTCTCACCGAGCGCCGTGGCGGCCGGATCATACCGTGAGAACGACATGAGGAAGAATACCAAGAAGACAACGCCGAATGCCACGAATGGCAAGGAGACCAATCGTCGCCCCAGTAAACGGAGTAAGTTACTCAAATGTCAACCCTCATTTCTCATATGAAAATTGATGTGCGCCCCGGGCACGGTAACGTCCCAAACCGTGCCCGGGAACGATGCATCAGCCGATTTTGCTGTTGAGTAGGTACAGACCCGTGGTACCGATGGGGCTGACCTTGGAGAAGGACCCCTGACGGACGGCAGTGGAGATATTACGATGGAACAGGCCGTATATCGGTACTTCGTCGGCGACGACATCCATCGCCTGATTCCAATAGCTTTGGCGCTGGTCCGTGCTTGAGGTCGCAGTGGCCTTCTCCATGAGTTCGTGAAGCTTGTTGTATCCATCCGTGCCATACCAGAAAGTGCGTTGGCGAGTCCATGTCGAATCGCCAAGCCACCAATTCAGTAGCACATCGGGATCGTTGCCGAACACGGTCGGATCTCCGGGGGCGAGCACCATTGAGAAATCGGCGTCATCCTTATCGGTAATTGTCGGGAACAGTGCGGAAGACTTCATCGACTGGATATCCACATTCATGCCAATGGCCGCCAAATCATTCTTGATCTGCGGAGCCAGCTGGGTAATCCAAGTCTGATCAGTGGTATATAGCGTGAAACTGATTGGGGACGTCACACCGGCTGCCGCCATCAGCTCCTTGGCTTTATCCACGTTGTAAGAGTACACGGTGGAGGCCTTATTGTAGTACTTGCTGTCTTCCGGCATGAAACCGGTCAGTGGCTTGGCCTCTCCGGAAAGCTGGTTCTTAATCAGATTGTCCACATTGATCGCATAGAACACTGCCTGACGCACACGCTTGTCATCGAAGGGCTTCTTCTTCGTATTGAACATGATAAAGGCCTGGTTGAAGCCGCCGACGGTCTGAATGTCGGAACCGGCGGACTTCAAGGTCTGGAAGGCATTAGCGGGCACATTCTCCATGATGTCGTTCTGTCCCGATTGCATGGCGGTGACACGGGCGGTGTCATCCACGTTGACATTCCATACCATGTGGGCAGCCTGCGCCGGGAAGTCGCCGTTATACAGGTCGTTCCTGTCGAATTTGACCTGTTGATCATTAATCTCCGTGTACTTCCACGGACCCGAGCCGATCGGCTTCTTTTTCAGATCTTCGTCCGATTGCGAGGCTGGTACCACGTGCACCAGCGACATGCGCTCCTTGACCAAGTTGAATGGGGTCTTGAGCTTGAAGGTCAAGGCGTTATCCCCGTCGGTCTCGATGGTGTCGATGAATTTCAGCATCGGCTGGTATACACTGCCTTCGACCATCATGCGGTCGAATGATGTTTTCACATCGTTGGCGGTCACCGAATTGCCATCGGAGAACTTGGCCCCGTCACGAATGGCGACCTTGTACTCGGTATCGGAAATCTTCTCGGGCTCGCCCTTGGCCAAACCGGAAGTCAAATTACCGGTGGACATATCAAGAGTGTACAAGGCCTCGGTAACATGCCAGTTACCGCTCATCGGCAGGGCCATCGACGTTGACAACGGATTAAAGTCACGGCTGGAATACGCCACTTGCGCGGTAATGGTGTCCTTCACTACCGTACCGGATGCCGAGGTACCACCCGACGAACCACAACCAGCCAACGCCATCAACCCGGCCACCGTGGCGGCGACCGCTACTCTGAACATTTTACGTTTCATGGTCACTCCTCTTCCTCGAGTTTGTTGCGAACCTGTTCTGTGGCGACAGACGATTGCCGCCCGGACCGTCGGACACTCCCCAGCTAGGCTTCTCTGCCACGGATAGTTATCTGACGCCAGAACTATCAAAATCATATGATGTCTGATGTCTGTTGTCAAATTGTGTCTCTTTCTGGTTCCCCAGCACGCTGACATCCGTCGGATCGCCACAACCGTGTATCGGGAGGCACTCTTCCATCCGCCATCGCGCCGGTGCGCGCGTATCATCTCAACGAGACGTAGCTCTTACTTGGGCTACTTAACCAGTGGCGGGAGGGCCTCCTCATGCTGATATCCGGGCGATTCCGAACACCAAAGGTCACAAGGACGCTATGTCTCACATACGCGCCGCGAACCAACGCGTAATCGATGTGGGATGTGTGATGGCGGTGCCGACAACCGCTGCCCACGCTCCCATGGACATCGCCTGGGTGAGTTGGTCGGGTGTATGGATACGACCTTCGCACAGTACTGGCGTGGCATCGCCAAAGGCCGCGACCATCCGCCTGAGCAGGTCGAAATCCGGACCATCGGTTTTCTTGCGCTCCCCGGTGTATCCGGACAGCGTGGTGGAAATAATATCGCTGCCGGCTTCGACCGCACGCTCAGCATCGGCAAAGGAACCACAATCAGCCATAACAACGATGCCCTCGTCATGCAACGCACGGACGGTGTCGGCATAGGTGCGGCCGTCAGGCCGTGGCCGACCGGTCGCATCGATGGCGACGATGTCGGCGCCAGCGGATGCGCAGCAACGAGCATGGCGCAGTGTCGGTGTGATGTACACTCCCTCACGGCCGTCTTTCCAGATGCCAATCACCGGCACTTCAACCTGTCCCTTGATGGCGGCGATATCGGATAGGCCTTGGCAGCGGATACCGACCGCGCCGCCTTCCACGGCCGCCATCGCCATCTGCGCCATGGTCTCCGGATGGCGCAGCGGCTCGCCCGGATATGCTTGGCAACTGACCACCAGTCCACCTTTTATTGCTTCGATCGCAGGATACATAGCTAGTTCCTTTCACTTGGTTTCGATGTACAGGATTATTTATGGGACATGCGCGCTTTGGCCGCGCTCAGCGGAGCGGCGGCGCACCTAGCGGATCACGCATGGAAGAAGGATCGTTCGGCGGCGACAGCGGCACCGATCAGTGGGGCCGAACCACCGAGTTCGCCTTCAATTAATGGTGTCGGACGAATCAAAGGCAGGGCCGAGGCCACGAATCCGCTGCGCAGCGCATCCCACCACTGTGGGCCTGCTTTGACCACCGAGCCGGAGACAATGACCACATCGGGATCGACAGTATTAGCTATGCCACCAAGTACGAAGCCCAGAGCATGAGCGCTGGCCGCAATCGTACGCATGGCATGTTCCTCGCCAGCCATAGCGCGGCGTGCAACCTCGACTCCGTCAGGAACCATGGTGGCGTCGGCGACATTGACCGGCAGCGTAACGTTGTAAAGATCTCTGAGTCCCGTACCGGAGGCGACCGGCTCAATATGGCCTTCCATAGTGCCGCAGGAGCAACGGAATCCCTTGCCCAACCTACTAGCGACATGGCCCAAGTGTCCGGCCGCGCCATGCGCACCAGTAAAGAGACGTCCATTAACAATCAGCGCACCGCCGATACCCGTACCCACTCCTAGCGACAGCACCACTTCATTGCCGCTTCCCGCTCCGAATATGGCTTCGCCAATACCATGGGCACCGACGTCACCAATCATATGGACCGGGATGTCGGTAGCCGCGGCGAACGCGTCATAGACGCGCTGTCCACGCCATCCCGGCAGAATATCGGTGGCCGAGAGGATTACGCCATTGCGCGAGTCGGGAACACCGGCAGTCGCAATGCCGATGCCGGCGATAGGCATTCCACCGGGTTTTGCCGCCTCTTTCAGTCGTCCGCGGGCGCAGTCGACCAACCTCCTACACAGCACTGTTCCCCCGAGGTCAGCTTGGGTGGGTATTTCTTGGAGGTCCTGCACTTGCGGCTTGTCGTCGCGCTCGTACTTACCCTGATGAATAATACGGTCGGGCAATGTCACGAAGGCTGAGGCGATTTTGGTACCACCAATATCAAAGGTGAGATAGGTTCGTGCGGTCATCAGAGCACCATCGCATCGTGAATGTGAGATAGGAATTCGAGACGTTCGGTCAGCGTGGCGTCCTCGGGCACCACGACTTTGGCGCCGATATAGTCTACGGCATCGTCCGCCGCACATACGCAGGCACGAATCCGTTCAACATCCATCAGCGAGGTTGGTTCATCAGGGGCCATCGGCAGGTGACCATCAATCCAGGCATAGCCATATTGCGTCTCATCAGGGCCTGCTCCGGAAAACATCAGCCCTTTAAGTACTCCTGCTTCACGAGCGGCACGGACATGATCTTCGGCTGTTCGGGCAACACGACTCTCAACCACCGAACGTCCCCAATTAATGATGATTCCGATGCCGGTGTCTCGTGCCAGCTCAATCTCCGACTCGATTGGAAGGAACCCCTTTTCTGGTTCCCGCCCTTCGACGTAACGGTCACAGTGCTCAATCACCAGCTTGGCGCCATGCCAGTCCCAGTCAGTCATGGCCTCCAAAGACATGATCATAGCACTGGCATCACTCAACCTGGTTGGCGCAGTGTGGACTTCTACATAGGCCACGTCGGCCGAACCCCTGCGTTGGGCGAAATCCTCGAACGCCGTATGCAGATCGCCCATCATCATCAACGCGGCCATGCGGCCGTCCGCGTCGGGACTGGCCAAGCCGAAGTTCGGATCCTTCCATACGTGCTGCATGGTACCGGGAATAGCGGTGATGGTATTGGCATGCCAATGTGTGGGCAGTACCTTGGCCAACCACCGCCGCGACTCAACATCAGCTAAATCGCCTGGAAAGGGAATCTCGGCACCGTTAATCCATCTCTGGCTACCGAGAAGCCGGTAGTAGTCGCACTGATCCTCACGGGACCGAGGCAGTGAGGCATATGCCCCGACAATGAATACCGATTCCGCCATGATTCCTCCTTGAATTCGATGTGGCGCGACACCACTATTCATCAGACATCATACCTCTTAACTGTCGCTCCTGCTACTCGCTACCCATCGTATAGTCACATTCCCGTGCATCACAGACACACTCCGGTGCCCCCTTTTTATTGCCCTGGTTCCCTCCAGCAATGGCAGAATACCGCCGCTCCGTCTCCCCTGCCATTCCATGATGCTCTTTATACACTCAAATGTTTATACGCTTCATCTAACGCTCGGGTGAGCCGATCCATATGGTGATTAGACTGGGGGACAATGCCACTCGATCCATGAGGAGACCATGTCGCTCATGGTCACACCTTTCATCGCGGCTGCGATCAGGTCGGACTGGCTGGGCGGGGTGTCGACGAGCACCCACGTGTCCGGATCCGATGGCGGGACGGCGACCGTGAAACGGTTGGCGACCAGCACGTCGAACGGTAGAGGGTCGCCCGCGGCGCGGGCCTTGGACGCCCAGAGCGTCGCACTGCCCTGTGGGTCGATATCCCTGACCTCGACCTTGCGGCCGAGACGGCTGAGGGCGAGGACGGTGCAGATGGTGCTGGTGGTCTTGCCGACCCCGCCCTTCATGTTCGCCATGGCGATGATGCGTGGAATACGTGCTGTGTGGCTCATGTCCGGTCTCCTTTTCCGTCTGGTTGTGTTTCCCTCTCGGTCCCACCGTTGTCGGCATGGATCCGGGTCCAATCGGAGGACTGTCGGACCGCGATCCGCTGCCGATAGGCGTACTGGTCCTCGCTCCTGCGCCGGCGGCCCTCGCGGGTCGAGGACTGCATGCGCACCTCCCTGACGAGTTCGGGATGCTCACGCAGCCATGCCGTGAGGTTCCGTAGACGGGCGGGGCTGGAGTCGGACAGGTCCACGTCGTCCTCTTCGGCGCGGTGGCGCAATAGACGCCTTGCCTTGACGTCGACCCCGCCGGCGCAGTCGCATGGGCCTGCCCGTCATGGGTGTGTGTCGAGGTGTCGGGCAAACGTCGGCGTTCGATCCGGGAGACCGCGTAGTCATTCGCCAGACGGTCCCAGACACGGGCGAGGTCCCGGACCGTGAGGATACGGGCCAGCCAGTACGTGTTCGCAGGAATCCAATCAATGACGTCGGCGACACGGGCCGCCGCGACCGTCTCGTTGATGCCGGCAGCATCAGCGATGTGGGCGATGAGCCCGGACGCCTTGGCGAGGTCCCGTCCGGATGGTTCCGGTGTGGGCAGCGAGAGCCCCGAACGTACGAGCGTGAGCCGATCCGCCACGCTCCGTGCCGTCTCCCGTCCGCAGATCGTGCCGTTTCGTGTTCCGTCCACGGGGTCCTTCTCGCTTGTAGGGGAGATCCCCCATAGGGAGAGAGGGGATCTGTTTATATATTTGTTCGTATATGGGTCTGTCACCGGTGACAGACCCCAGAGGTCCACGGTTCAAATCCATGCCCCGCTACCAATTGGGATAAGCCGTCAGATGAATAATCTGACGGCTTTTTCGTTCGCGGCAATGGCAGTTTCACGCTACGACCGGGCACCACACACTCCAGCACCACATAGCGCTGTTATCACCGCACAAATTGGCCCATTTCCACGGAAAATCGATCCGTTTCCACAAAAACCGACCTGTCTATGACATCAAACGCTGGAATCAGACCACTTTTTATGGGAATGGACCACTCAATCACGGAAAGCGGAAACCAGGTGGTTTCCCGCGTTTTTTGCTAGATCCAGCCGCGTGGCGCTCCTCAGCAGTCCGCCTAAAGCCCAAGGTTGTTCCTACTGGCTGAAAATCCCGCGATCTCCAAGGTTCAACGGGATACATTGACCTCGTTGACTACAACAAGGAGGTCACAAATGACATAAGATACCGCTCCCCTCAAGGGAATCAAGGTCATCGACTGGACTCAGGTGCAGTCCGGTCCTTCCTGCACGCAGATGCTCGTCTGGATGGGCGCTGATCACCAAGGTGGAGAAGGTTCAGGGCGGAGACCCGACGCGTAACGAAATGAACGACGTGGACGGATCGTATTCCCTGTACTTCCTTCAGCTCAATGCCAACAAGAAGTCCATCACACTGAACATGAAGGATCCGGAAGGCAAGAAGATCCTCACCGATCTGCTGAAGGATGCCGACGTATTCGTCGAGAACATCGGCCCGGGCGATGTCGAAAAGCTCGGCTTCGGCTGGAGCGAAGTGCACAAGATCAATCCTCGCTGCATCATGGCATCCCTCAAAGGATTCAACAAGGGCAGCCGCTTGAACATGTGAAGGCATTCGAGCCCGTCGCTCAGAACGCCGGCAGTGCGGCTTCGACCACCGGCTGGTATGACGGCGAGCGCAATGTGCCGACCCAGTCCGGTGCGGCTTTGGGTGATTCCAACGGCGGCATGCATCTGCTGATCGCCGTCCTGTCCGCACTGCTGCAGCGCCAGCGCACCGGCGAGGGTTGCTACGTCTACCAGTCCATGCAGAACGCCGTGCTGAATCTGTGCCGTGTCAAGCTGCGTGATCAGCTGATTCTCGATCGTCTCGGCGAGCTCTCCTATTATGACTGCTATCCGAGCTACAAGTGGGGCAAGGCCATTCCGCGTGCGGCCAATGCCGAGGGCGGTCTGGTGCTCGGCTGGTGCTATCGTGCCAAGGGCTGGGAGGCCGATCAGAACGCCTATGTGTATATCGTGATCCAGCAGTCCAAGAAGGGCTTCGAGAACTTCTGCCACGCCATGGGTTTCGAGGATTGGATCACCGATCCGCGTTTCAACACCGCCAACGCCCGCGATGAGCATGAGGAAGAGGTGTACAAGCGCGTCGAGGAATATGCATCATGCAGTACGACAAGTGCACGCTGACCAAGGAGCTGGGCGTCAAGGGCGTTCATTCCGGTCGGCCCGGTGCTGGGCTGGAACGAGCTGGAGAACGATTCGGATCTGAATGATGACGGTACCATCGTCACCATCGATCAGCAGGATGCCCGTGGTGATTTCAAGATCATCGGCATGCCGTTCACCATGAGCAACTTCACGACTGATTACCAGCGTGCTCCGAAGCTTGGCGAGAACAACGAGGAGATTCTCGAGGGTCTGGGTTACAGCGATGACCAGATCTCCGAGCTGCTTTCCAATGGTGTCATCGGTGGCAATGATGGCGTGAAGGCTGATCCGGAGTGGCCTTTGCCGCTCGTCGCGACTTTCCTCAGGGGTCGAATCCTTCCGGTTCGGCCCCTTCTTATGTTTTGGCACGGACTGGCGCCCCATACGCCGCGTGGCTTCTTCATATCGTCTCGAATGCAGTAGGCATTCACTGGCATCTGATGCAACCACCATATGATCGGCGTGCACTGCGTTATGCGCGTTGCTCACGCATGATCCGTACAAGCAGCTTTTTGTAAGATCGTGCACGCCGATGGTGCCCTCTCATACGCTACATTTCACCGGGATAATTTCTCGGACGAATCATGCTTCTTGGGAAATAGCCATTATGGAGATATGCATTGCATGGATTCGCGGGAGCAACCAAGCACGATCAATAAAGCTCATCTCAGTGAATCATGCACGCCCAATACCGACGAAAACCTTCCCTCTTTGGTGAGTCCAATTTATCTTCAACGTTCCGGGCGCAATCCGTTTTCGGCGGCGAACATCGAGCCGGCATCACCCTTTTCGAATATTCCGGCACCAACCTCTCTCCGAACATTCCGTCGCACACTCAATCAGCCATAGTGACCTACCCATCCGGCGATGCCAACCGATAACCCACTCACACATGCAGCAAAAGGCCCCGCACCTTTCGGTACAGGGCTCATCAAACCTATGGAAACGGTTCAGTGCATGCAGAACGGTACGAGCCAGATCCACAGCAGGCAGGTGGCTGCGAACACGACGGTCGAAACGGCCGTGGTCGAAGTGCCTTCCTTGACATAGATGTTGTAGCGGCTGGAAATGATGATTCCGGAGAATGCCGGCGGCAATGCCACCGCCATGACCAGCATGGAGATCTTGTCGATGTCACCGCCCATGCCACATAGCAGACCCACGCCCAGGAATACGGCCGGGGTAAGAATCAGACGGAAGAACGTGTTCCAGATGGTTTCCCAGCCGAGGGAGAACTTCACGGTGGACAGTGCCAAGCCTGCGGCGAGCACGGCCACACCGGAGTTGGCCTTGGCGATCAGATCGAGGGTCGGCGCCACCTGATCCGGCACGTGAACGCCCAGCAGTACCAGGATGATGGCCAGCAACGGCGCCCAGCAGACCGGCTGCTTCAGTGCATTGAGCAGAGCCTGAAGGTTGCCATTCTTATTCTTGCCCGCATTCGAGGAGCCGTGTACCAGAGGTTCAGCCGTCTTATCCGCCTTGGCATCCTTGGACGGATCGACCGTGACATCACCCTTTGCGTCGACCACGGTTTCGGCGGACAGTTTCGCACGGTCCTTGGCCTGGCCGAGATTGATCAGATACATGCCGATAGGAATGGTCACGGCGTTGACGACGATGGAGATGATGGCGATGACCAGATTCGTGCTCACGGTGTCGCCGTAAATCGGGTCGAGCACCGCGAATCCGAGGAATCCGATGGTCGGAGAGCCTGCGATCAGCGCACTGACGGCCGCTTCCTGGATGCTGCGGTGAAACAGCAGACGGCACAGGTAGTAGCAGACCATGAACATGACGATGACGCCGATGAAGCCGATGGCGGTCAGCGTTGCGTCCTGTGCGAGCATTTCGCGGGTGGCCTTGATGATGGATACGAACAATGCCGCAGGAAGGGCGATGTTGAGCACCACTTTATTGAGACCTTGACGCTGATCATCGTCAAAGTAGCTGAATTTGCCACAGATATAGCCCAGTGCCATGACGACGATGATCGGCACAATATCGTTTATCAGAATATTTACCATTATTCAGTTCTTTCGATCTGGAGCACAGACCCGCGGGCGCACGCATCCCACCGTTCGCACGCCCGCGGACTCGCACTCACCTGGTTACATGCGTGCACCGGAGACGTAATCGTGCGAGGTGACTTCGGAATCGACCAGAGGACCGACCACTGGCTTCGGGTTCAGCGCGCCGATGTTGCCGGATTCCTTGCCCGCATATTGCGCGATCTGCACGTGCACGAAGCTCGGACGCCCGGATTTGACCGCTTCCTCGACCATCTTTTCGACATCTTCAGGGGTTGTGGCGTAATAGCCCTCGCCGCCAAAGGCTTCGATCATCTTCTCGTAGTGTGCCTCATAGGTCAGGGTCAGCGGCGACGGGTCGCCATCATTGCCGAGGTTTTCGAAGTCGCCACGGTAGATGCCGCCGTTGTTGAGCACCACGAAGGTGATTGGCGGGTTATAGCGGCAAGCCACTTCCATTTCCATGCCGTCGAAGCCAAAGGCGGAGTCGCCGCCTACGTACAGCACCTTCTTGCCCGTGGAGACCGCAGCGCCGATGGCGTAGCCGGTGCCGCAGCCCATCACGCCCCACGTGCCGCAGTCCAGACGATGACGTGGCTCGTACATATTGATGATGTTGCGGCAGTCATCCAACGAGTTGGCTCCCTCAATGGTGAGGATGAGATCCTCATGGTGACGGTCGTAGGCCTTCTTGATGGCGCCAAGCGCGTTGTAGTGCCCCATCGGCACCTGATCGGAGTTCTCCTTCGCCGCGAACTTGGCCACGTTCCTGGCACCGGCTTCCTTCAGCATGCCGAGCTATTCCTCAGGAGCCTTGAACGGGAACTCAGCCAGCGAGCCGTTGAGCATGGTCATGGCGGACCTGATGTCTCCGACCACCGGAACGGCGATCTCACGGGCGTTCTCGATCTCTTCCGGATCGATGTCGATCTGGATGAACTTCACATCCTTGTTCCACAGCTTGCCCTAACCGAAGGAAAGCATCCAGTTGAGGTGTGCGCCCACCAGCGGCACCACATCGGTGCTGCCCAGGGCCAGGGAGCGACAGCTGGCGGTGCTGTGCGGATCATCGTCCGGAATCACGCCCTTGGCCATGGACATCGGATGGAACGGAATGTCGGTCTTCTTGACGAATTCGTGCACTTCCTCTTCGGCGCGGGCCATCGCCGCACCCTTGCCGACGACCATCAGCGGACGCTTGGCCTGACGGAGCAGTTCCAACGCCGCACCAACGGATTCACGTGCCGGCGGCATGGACGGAGCCGGATCGGTGGCGGTCCACAGCAGCCTGTCGGCATCATCCTGGCTCAGCGTCTGCGCAACGGTATCGTCCGGGAAATCGATGCACACGGCACCCGGGCGACCGGAGGAAGCGACATACATGGCGCGCGCCACAACCAGCGGAAAGTCCTCGATCCTGTCCACACGGAACGACGCCTTGCAGAACTGCTTGGCATAGCTCATCTGGTCAAGACCCTCATATTCACCTTCGGAAAGATCCACGACGTGGCGGGTGGACGATCCGCCGATCATGATGACCGGATAACCGTTCGTAGTCGCCTCAAGCAATGCCGACGATCCGTTGAGGAAACCGGGGGCGGATACGGTCAGGGCCACCGATGGCCTGCCGGTAATGAATCCATCGGCCGCGGCCGCGTTGACCGCATCCTCCTCATGGCGCATACCGATGTAGCGCATGCCCATGCCTTGGGCGATACGGGCGAAATCGGTGACCGGGATGCCGACCACGCCGTACATGTTCCTGATGCCGTTCTCCATCAGAACCCTTGCAAGATAGTGAGGGGAATCGGTCAGATTCTGACGCTACACGTTCTCGTTTTCGTCTGTCATTGTTACCTCCAATCAAAACGACAACGTCATGATTGTAGATAGGCAAAAATGTGAATTCGTCGGTAGTAAAAACCGTTCGTCAGTGGCTTAAAATCAACGATTTCCCGGTATCGAAGTCATATGCTTGATTTTTTTGGAGGGGGCTCCCCGAAGTCTTTCGACAGTACCCCCTATCACATGGATCGAAACACCCTTCATCGACGTTGCACGGCAAACAGCATGAATGCCCCCGTCGCCAGCGCGGCGACCGCTATACCAAGCGCCAGCATGAACGAGCTTCCCGTTTTCGGCATCTGCATCTCGTCGGCCGCCACCACCCTGACGCGCTCAAGCTCATCGGCATATGAGCTGACCGCCGCCCCGACACGACTGTCGCCTTCATATTTCCAGACGAATACATACCAACCCGACTGCTGTGCGCTGATGTGCACCGGATTGCCATGGGCATCCTTCTCACCGTCGCCCACACGAAAGGTGCCGCTGACGGCCGGGTAGTCCCAAGTGCCGATCAACCGGTGATTGTCATCCTCCTCAGGCTCTTCATGGGTGTCCGGCTCGCAATCATCGGCGGCCCACCACACACTTACCTGCGCATATGGCGTATCCGCACCGAATCCATAGTCTTCGTTGCCGGAGAATGTTCCATGATCGTCCGGAAAGCCAAATACGGTGATGCTGTCGGAAATCTCCTGCCCTATCGTTGCGGTTTGCCGATCCGCCTTGGATCGCACCTCGAGCCGTGCACGATTCACGTTCGTCTCCTCGACGTCGAGGAACGCACTGACCACATCGCCTTCCAACGTCCGTTTGACCGCATCCGTCTGCAGGTCGCGTTCGATGGCCCACACCCATGTACCGAAGCCGCCATCACCTCGCGCCGCATATGCCGTTGATCCAGACGGCTGGGTGACCGCGAGCGCCTCCCGCTGCGGTTGTTGGGCATTCAACGTGATTGAACCGTATGCCGAAGGGGTGTATCCGGCCATCGCAAGCCGTGCTATAAACGTCTGCGCGTCTTCGCCATCATCGGGTACGATGCGTTGACCGAGCCGTTCGCCTTCCAGACCATCGAAATACCAGCCAGTGGCCTGATATGCGGCGCCTTCCGGCCATGTTTGTCCTTCAGGCATGTCGAGACGTACGGTGTCGCGCACCTCCTGACCTGTATCGACCTGCTTCGAGGCGACCGTCGTCGAAATCCGCGGATGCGTCAACATGGCGACGTCGAAGGTCAGCAGGTCGGCACTGTATTGCGTCTGATCGTCGAAGGTGACCATCTGCTGTGCGGTGGTAGCCTGTTCCAAAGCAAGCCGTTTATAGGTCACCTGAACATTGACGTCGCCGCTGCCGGTCGCTTTCCAATGCAGTCTCTGCGCTTCCTTGGCCGTGACACCCGTCACTTTGGCCTTGTCATTGTCGAATACGGCGGGCCCGCTGATGACGGCGGTGAAACGAATGCCCGCCAAGGAATCACCGTTGGCATTGCGGGCCATGATATTGACGTCGCCCTCACTCAGTCCTTTCGTGTTCTCCCGTGTGACGACCATGGAATCACAGACGTTGGCCGCGGCTTCCTTCCAGAGTTCGTTCACTTTCTGTTCCAGCCCGGCGTAGGTGCCGAACAGGTATGTCTCATGACGGCTCCAGACGGTCTGATCATCGTAGGCGCGATGTACGAGTACGCCGATGGCGGCATGCAGCAATGCATCGGTTTTCAGACGGTTGCCGTTAATCAACCATGCCAGACGACGTGAGGTGTCGTCTGAGGCCATGACGACGGAATCGGTGGTGATGTAGTCCGTTTCCATTGCGATTTGCCGACAATAGTAGTTGTGCCCTTGTGTGCCTCGGGCACTTACCCCAATGGTGTATTCCCTGCCATCGAGCGTATATGGGTAGTAGGTTCCCGCCCTGGCTTTTTCCAGCTGAGCGGCTTGCGCCGTCGGGCATCCCGCGGCCACGACCATTATCAGCGCCAGCACCATGCTGACGAGGATGGCGAGGCTCCGTTGCTTCATCGCATTCATGACATTTCCTTCGTGAAGATGTTGTCGCACGTTTTTCGTGAGGTGAGTCGAGGGTGCCATATGAGCGTTGCGATGATGGCGATTTTCGGAGGTTGTGGACGCCTCAACGTCTGCTTCGGCGTGTTGTGGATAACTTGGTGGCCGAAACAACGCAAGTTATCCACAAAAAACGATTCACCCGACGCAATCGTCGAAGTTATCCACCGAAAAAATGGATTTAGGGTGCATCGAATTCCCTTCGGGAGCATCACGCCTCTATAATCGGCGGTATGGCAGTAGAAAAGAGCGCATCCGCGCACACCAGCAAAGCAGCACCGGCAACCGACAAGAAGCCGGTCCGCAAACGTCGTACGACCAAGGCCAAGGCCGCGGTACCACAGGTGGTCGGAGAGGCTCCTGCGCCCATTATCGAACGCACTACACCGGAACAGTTCGGTCGTGTCAATGTCATGGATATCACCCCGGCCGCCGACAACGGCCTGTTCCCCGCTAGGGTGGAGCTCGGGGAAGCATTCACGGTGACTGCCCAGGTATTCATCGAAGGCCGCACCAAGGCCGGCGCCACCGTGTCGGTACGCAGCGCCCGCGGCCGTGAAGTGAGCCGCACCCCGATGATCTGCTCGAACCCCGGTCTGGACCGTTGGACCGCGATGGTCAGCATCGGTGAACACAGTGACCTTAAGCCTTGGGACACCGACTATGCGTCCGTCAAACGCCAGCTGGGCGATTGGAATGTCGTGGTCGAAGGCTGGGAGGACACGTACCAGTCCTGGTTGCATGACGCCGCCATCAAGGTCGAGGTGGGCGACGATGTGGAGAACGCGTTGGAAAGCGGCGCGCAACTGCTCGCCCGTTGGGCCGGCGCCAAGGATTCCAAACTCTCTGCGGCCGACAAGAAGATTCTGCAGGCGGCCGCCAAGACCATAGCCGACAAGTCACTGTCTCCGGCCGACCGTCTCGCCGCCGCCGAAACAGCTGATATCCAGCGCCTGCATGAGACCAATCCGCTACGAGACGGCCTGTCCGAATCGAATCCGCAGCGGTTCCGCGTGGAACGTCCGAAGTCCAGCTTCGCCGCATGGTACCAGTTCTTCCCACGTTCGGAAGGCGCCTACTACGGCGAAGACGGCAAAATCGTGCAGGGCAATCTCAAGACCTCTCTGGCCGGCTTGGAACGTGCGGCCGCCGAAGGGTTCAACATCGTGTATCTGCCACCGATCTTCCCCATCGGTGTGACCAATCGCAAGGGACGCAACAATTCGCTGATCGCAGGCCCGAACGATCCGGGCTCCCCGTTCGGCATCGGCTCCGAGCTTGGCGGCCATGACACCGTCGACCCGCTGCTGGGCACCATGGACGATTTCAAGGCGTTCTGCGCCCGCGCACACGAGCTCGGTCTTGAGGTCGCGCTCGACTTCGCCTTGCAGTGCTCCCCCGATCACCCGTGGGTCAGGCAACATCCGAATTGGTTCCGCACCAAGCCGGACGGCACCATCGCCTTCGCCGAGAACCCGCCGAAGAAGTATCAGGACATCTACCCCATCGACTTCAACGCCGACATGCCCGGCATCGAAAAGGAAGTCGAGCGCATCATGAACCTGTGGATCGCCGCAGGCGTGACCATTTTCCGCGTCGACAATCCGCACACCAAGCCGGTGCGCTTCTGGCAGGACGTGATCGCGGCGGTCACCAAGAAGCACCCCGAGACGTTGTTCCTGGCCGAGGCGTTCACCCGCCCCGGCATGATGCGCGCGTTGAGCTATGTGGGCTTCACCCAGTCGCACTGCTACTTCCCGTGGCGCAACACCAAGGAGGAGCTGGAGAAGTACCTGCTGGAGACCAACGGCGACGACGGCTACTATCAGCACAACACCTTCTGGCCCACCACACCGGACATCCTCACCGATTACGTGCGCGACAACGGGGTGGCGGGCCATGCCGTGCGCGCGGTGCTGGCGGCCATGGGAAGCCCGAGCTGGGGCATCTACAACGGCTTCGAGCTCATCGAGAACAGGCAGCGCCCCGGCTTCGAGGAGCAGATCGACAACGAGAAGTACGAGGTCAAGATACGCGACTGGGCCGATGCCGATAAGTACGGCATCACCGAGCTGCTGACCAGCCTGAACAGGATTCGCCGCGAACACGTGGAGGCCTTCAGCTACCACAATGTGAGCGTCCTGCCGTCGTCGGACCCGAACATCCTCGCGTTCGCCCGCCACACCCCCGCCGAGCTGACGAGCACCGGCAAGCCCGAGACGCTGATCGTGGTGGTGAACCTCGACGGGCACAACGCGCACCAGTCGGTGATTCACCTGGAGATGCCCGACTTCGGCATCGACCCGAAGTGGGGCGCCCATGTGCGCGACGAACTCACCGGACGTGATTTCGCGTGGGGCTGGGACAACTTCGTCTCGCTCGCCCCATGGGCGGACGTGGCGCACGTGCTCCACATCGTCCGCTGATGTCGCTGATGCGCTAACGCAAGACGCATGGCGGTTGCGCTCCGAGGCCCGGCCTCCCGAACGCAACCGCCACAATGAAGCGGGTGGCCGAATCGTTGATTCCGATTCGGCCACCCGCTTCATTTCCTGTTGCTTTGCTGTCGTCACTCCGACTTGTTTTGCTCCAAATGGCACTGATCGTTGAGCACCGCATCCGTATAGTCAAGATGCTGCTCGGTTTCGTCGTTGACGGCGTAGTAGCTCTTACGTGTATTCCACCATGTTATCCACACGTCCCAAATCAGCAGACTGTTCGTATCCGGCGGACTGGAATATCCCGATGCCTCAGGCCTGGCCCCCGCTTCCTTCAAGGATGCCTTCAATGCTTTGATATCGCCAATTTCACCGGAAATCAACGTAGCCTGATCCCACCTCAAATACGCTATCTGCCAGTCATCCTGCGCCCGGTGTAACCCGAAATACGATGCCCCGAGAAGGCAGAAATACACCGCCAACACAATGGCCACGATACGTTTCTTAGTCATATTGATATGTCTCTTACTCATATTTGTACTGCAGCCCATACCAAATCATGTTATACCTCTTCTGCTTATGAGCATTTTCCAAGGATTCAGTCAAAGTTATACTATTTCTATTTGGCGTTTTCTGACAAATAACAGGATTTGCTTTCCCGTTCTTTACTACTACACCAATTACAACCATCGCATGATTAATCTCATTCTTCTGATCCTTTGAATCCCAGTCAACATACAATAAGCTACCTTGCCAAGCCTTCCAAACATTATCGAGACTTGTGTAAGAATGAGAGTAGTTTTTCATATAGTAATAATTACTGTTTGCATTCATCCACGATTTTGTTGTCAAAAGTTCAGGACTAACCGTCGAATAATTCCACAGATGAGTCACCGAAAGGCCTGCCTCATGAAGCGCCTGCGAAGCAAAATTGGCACAATTCCCGTTTTTAAAAACAGGATATTTGGGATTCATTTGTTTTTCATGCTGTTTATTCGTCCACGTATCAGCGTATCTCGACAAGGTTATATAGTTTACCCCGGCTGAATTATCACCGAAATTTCTTTTAGCCATGTCCAAGGCTCTGCTTGACCAAGCGCCTTTCTCATCGGTAGATGATGGCTGTGCATCATCGGAAAGCGTATCTTCTGCAGAAGTCTGAGACTCATTCCCCTCGTCAGCTACATCAATTGTCTTGTCAGACACAATGTCCCATCCCCCTTCCGATGGAACTACTTTCAGCACATGCCTGTCCGTCCATGAAGTCGTCATAATTTCACGCTGCTGTCCGGCAGTATAGATTATGGTCCCTTCCTCAGGCTTTACGGTTGAATCGACTGTGACATCTGCTTGTATTTCATACCCATCGTCAATATGGCGCGCACTTATTTCTTCTGAAGATATATTTACATTTTCAGTTCGCAGGCCTTCAGCCTAACGTGTGCTCTCAGTAACTGGCACATTTTGACTGGACCGAGAGTTAGAGGCAAAATACGCAGATTGTAATGAATCATTATATTCTTTTAGAATTTCTTGAACTTGCCCTTGGCTTATATCAGACTCGGCGCTTGCAACTTGCGCTGTTCCGCCAAGCAATAAGACCATAGTCAGAAACGCTGCAATATACTTTGGCATTTCGCCACCCTCCAGATTCTCTTTGCAACAGCATCGCCCCTTAACTAAGCCATGTTCCCTTTATTTCGATATCCACATGGATAACTTCATGTTCTCATGACCGCAAACGGTGCTTAACCAACGATGCGACCATCAGGCTAGCCGATATTCTCCATTTCACGAAGGAGATGTAACGCATTTCTTTACACAAAAAAGGAATACCCCTACCCACTCCCCTTCTCCAGGCAAAAGGCTGTCAACCGCATTATCATTACTCACTGTGATAGGAGAAAGCTGCACTGACATCGCACTGGTCGATAACGATGTTTGGTCCGCGAGATTGCTGTCCCAGTGGATAAGCGGTGCCACGAGTAACTACACCATCGCCTGGGTCTCCCTTTCCGGAGCCGAGACGCTTCACCGTTGTTTATTTGGCCAAAAAACTCCCACCACACTCATTGTCGACATGGCCTTGGGCGATATCAACGGAGATATCGTATGCCGCAGAATCCGTCAGAAAACCGGCAGTATAGGACTTCTCTGCATTACGGCCTACTCCACGGAACGCTATGAGAACGATGTGATTTCGGCTGGCGCTCAGGGACTGTTGGCGAAGGAAAGTCTCACGCAGCAACTGCTCCCGGCCTTAGATCAGGTGTCTCAGGGAAAACCTATCGATAATCGTTTCCTCGATTCCGTAACAGCTCATCGTCTCCTTAGCCGTGAATCAGCATCCATCCCCGCACTCAGCAATCAAGAGCAGGATATCCTGAATCGATACAAACGCGGTCAAACAACCATGGGCATTGCCGAAGATCTTGGAATCAGCCATAACACGGTCTTCACCCACGTTCACCGGATTCTCAGAAAACTAAAGGTCAACGACCGCAACGAGGCACTGACATTATGCGACAAATACGATTTGTTATAACTCGCATTCGCGAGTCGGTACAACATATTCGCCGCAACAGCTTCTCCATGGCGACGAGCATCCTCTACCTCCTGTGCCTGTTTATCTTCTTGATCGACGAGACACGACTGGAAATCATGCCAGCCTATGCACACTGGAATACGATGCTCTGTATCGGTGAAGTGGTCGTATTTCTGCTGGCGGCAACATGGAAAATCCCGGGAAGCTGGCTCGTCATCCTCACCTCCTGGATCGGCCTTGTCACTCCTTTCCACGTATCCGCCGCCCTTATCTTCGGATGCATGTTGGCAATCACACTACTAGGCTTCAACCGATTGTCATACGGCATCAGCGCAGTCCTTCTATACTTCGCCTTGCATATTTCCGTCACCTATGCAAGGCATATGCCAATCAATCGGTCGGATGCGCTGCTCCTTCTCATGACGTTGATGCTTTGCTGTTTCGCCGGTTCCATTCTGCACCAATCACAGATAAACGCAGATAGGCTCAGGCAGCTCATGCAACTCAAGCATCGCCAAAAAGCGGCCATTGAGCTGCATGACCGAACATGTAACAACCTCACCTACGCGATTCGGCTCATCGACGAACGTGCACACACGCAGCCCTCCAAGACCGACATGCAAGAAATCCGAACTGTTTTGCAAAAATCCCTGTCACAGACGCGTAAGGTCATCTCCTATCTCGCCGCGGACGATTCAGCGGAGACCGTGCCACTTACGAACAATACACATCAGCTCAGGCAGTTGGACTCAATCATCTCCGAGGCACGACATCGATTGGGCCAACTGTCATTCCAAGGTGAAATCATCAACTCCATCACTGACCTGCAATGCCTGTCCGAAGAAAACGGCGAGCTGCTATTCGATATTCTCAACGAACTGTTCTCCAACATCATCAAACATGCCGATCCAGAACAAGGCTATTTCGTTACACTCGGCAACCCCGGAAAGGATATCGTCATTTCCGTATGCGACGCTCCGATCAACTCCCGTTCCGAATCTGAGGAACCTACCACTATCGGGCTACTGCGTTATCAGGAAATTCTGCAAGCGCACGGCGGGTCAATGACTATCCGGTCCGCAAACCACCTATGGACGGCAACTGTCACTATCCCACTCATAAACACATCCACTTCGGCAGCCACGACGGGCACTCAATGTAATGAGTAACCGTATCCGCTCCCATCGCATCACGCGCCGGAGCGTCAGGGACAATCTGCAGTGAGCCAATGACGAGCAATGCCGTTAGAACTGTGCTCGCCCATTTACCCATACACGGTCTCAAGATATGATTTTGACGCCGCATTTCAACCTCATTTCCGTCACTGTCGTTCATACGCGTAGCTATTATGCAGGGATTCCCCCTCCATGTCATCCCGCTGTCACAGAAATCTTTACCCATGACGTGCCTGCCGTACTTCGGCGGAAAGAGGTATTGTGGGTATCGGAAATACAACCTGCCCCATCTCAAGGAGAAACGAAATGGCAGAAACCTTCAACGTCGTGGTGGAGATCCCGCGCGGCTCCAAGAACAAGTACGAAGTGGACCACGAGACCGGTCGCGTGTTCCTGGACCGCACCCTGTTCACCTCTATGGGTTATCCGGATGATTACGGCTACATCGAGGGCACTCTGGGCGAGGACGGCGATCCGCTCGACGCCCTGGTCATGATTCCGAATTCCGTGTTCCCGGGCTGCGTGGTCGAGTGCCGCGCCGTCGGTCTGTACCACATGGTCGACGAAGCCGGTGGAGATGACAAGGTGCTGTGCGTGCCGGCCGATGTGCGTTTCGATGACATCAAGGACGTCGATGACGTTTCCGAGTACCACAAGGCTGAAATCAAGCACTTCTTCGAGCAGTACAAGGCTCTGGAGCCGGGCAAGGAAGTCCTGCCGGGCGATTACTGGACCGGTGTCGCCAAGGCCGAGGAAGAGATCGTGGCCGCCCGCAAGCGCCTCGAAGAATCCGAGAAGTGATTCTTTTCCACAATGAGTAAGGCTCGCCGATATCAATCGGCGAGCCTTTTCTGTTCCCATAGCGGCCCAAAACCTCCATACACTGGAGGAATCACCCCGCTCAGGGCCAGACCTGCGGCTCAAAACCTCCAGTGATTGGAGGAATTTAGCCGCTCAAACCCCGCCCGGCGTCCAGATTCATCCAGTGACTGGAGAAATTATCTCGCCTAGACCTCCCTAAGCGGGATAATTCGCCCATACGCTGGAGGAATCACCCCGCTCAAGGCCCTTTCAGCGGCCCAAATCAGCCAGCCACTGGAACAATCCACCCGTTCAAGGCCCACTCAGCAACCAGATTCATCCAGTCACTGGAGGAATCATCCCACTCAAAGCCCGCCCAGTGACCCAAAACCTCCAGCCGATGGATGAATCACCCCGCTCAGGCCTCTCCAAACGGGATGATTCATCCATGTACTGGAGGAATCACCCCGCTCAGAACCCATGCAACGACCCGAATCATCCAGCGACTGGAGGATTCGCCCCGCCACATGGCCATATTTTCGCGAGATGCGCTATAGTGGGGTCTTGTAATTCACGGCATGCGAACAGTATTCGCTGAATTCAAAGCCCGCTGGAAGCCATTGGCCCGCGTGCGGCAGTTCTATGTCGGTACCCCTAGGCGTAGGCGGAAATAACGAACCGTCGAGGCCCATCCCGTGGGGAGACCGGCGGGATGAACCTATCTACCAGCTATGTTGATTCAAACCCTACTTATCGCCGTTTCCGTATCCATGGACGCCTTTGCCGTCTCCATCGGCAAAGGCCTGACCGTCAAGAAGCTGCGCGGCATCGACGCATGCAAAACCGCGCTGTGGTTCGGCGGATTCCAAGCGCTTTTCCCTCTACTCGGCTATTTTGCGGCCTCCACCTTCAGTAAATACGTAACCGCCGTGGACCATTGGATCATTTTCGGACTGCTCGCCCTGATCGGCGGCAACATGGTGCGCGAAGCGTTCGGCGAGGATGAAGAGAACGCCAAGGAGACTGCGGAATTCGATTGGCGCCACATGCTGCCGCTCGCCGTGGCATGCAGCATCGACGCGTTTGCGGTCGGCGTGAGCTTCGCCTTCATGACGCTCAACATTTGGATTTCCGTAATCATCATTGGCGTGACCACCGGCCTGTTCTCCGCCGCGGGACTGTATATCGGCCGCGCATTCGGATTGCGTTGGCAGAAGCCGGCACAGATCGCAGGCGGCGTAGTGCTGATTCTGATTGGCGTGAAGGTGCTGCTGGAACATCTGGGAATGCTGGCATTCTAAGAGCATCCTTCCTCGGATGCGTTTCCCACGACGGCCAGCTCACCGGCACTCATGGTGAAGGGGTCCGCAATCGCAACGATTGCGGACCCCTTCACCATGTATTCGGCTTCAGAACATATTTCAGAACATGACGGTGGCGAGAGAAGCGATGCCCACCGCAGCACCGGCAAGCATGACCGGCACCAGCGCAAGTCCGATCCATGGTTTGTTGGCTTTCGGATCTGGATCCGCATCGCGCCGCCACAAATAGGAGCACACGCCGAACGCTACGATGACGGCCAACGTCACCACCGAGGCGATCACCCATGCCAACATCGACCCATATTCGGTGGAGGCGGCATTCTCACCGGTATGCACCAACGGCAATATCGTCGGCAGGAAGCACCAGCCGGCGGACGAAATCATCGCAACGCCTTCGAGCACATTATGCGACAACGAACGAATCAGATGCGTACGGTTCTCGCGCGCCATCTGACGGCCAAACACAATCACGATCAGCAGCACCAACAGTCCTCCGACGCCGGCGATCCAGCCCTCCTGCATCCAGAACGTGTCACGGTGAGCGATGTCGGCAGGGAAAATCGCGCGCCCCAGCATCATCGTCGTGGCGCACACCACCGACAGCAAACCTGCAATCACGGAGATCACATGCCCGACGGTGCCGTCACGGAACGGACTGAACACCGTAAGCAGCACGATCATCACGACCGAAGCGACGACCGTGTACGAGACGATAGCGGGATTATCGGGGTTTCCATAGGAGATACCGGGAATCAACGCCAACACGACCAATACGACGTAAGCGACGATCTGGATCGCCAGGACCTTGCTGAAGGATCCCCTCGAATCATGCGGACGAGTCGCGGCATCAGTTGCGGACATCTCAGCCCCCTTTTCATAATGTGGTCAAACCGTATGTGCTAGGAACCAATGTAGCCGTAAGTGTCCACATCATGCGGCTACAATCATGAAACACCGGTAACACCGCAAGAGTACAATCGCGGCATCAGCAACAAACCAAAGGGGACTAACGTGACGGACCTTACGCTTATGACGTTCGCTAGCGACCCCGCCACCGTACTTCCCTCCCTCGCCCTGCTTTCGCATCGCGTGCGCGTATTGCCGATGGATGCGGCGAGTTTGGTGAAGATGCCGGAAAACACGATTCTCTTTCTTGACGCACGTGACGATCTAGCCACCGCGAAGACGCTGTGCCGTCTGATTCACGCTTCCGGACTGTCCACGCCGATTGTGCTGATTCTCACCGAGGGCGGCTTCACCGTGGTCAATTCCCAGTGGGGCATCGCCGACGTGGTGGTTTCCACCGCCTCCCCGGCCGAGGTCGAGGGGCGCCTGCGTCTGGTGTCGGAACGTGGCAACGCTCCGACGGGATCCGCAGCCGGAGCCGCCGAAACCGGCGTACAGAACGAGGACGGTCTCATCCGTTCCGGCGATCTGGTCGTGGACACCAATGGCTATACGGCAAGCCTGCGCAGCCATCCGATCGACCTTGCCTACAAGGAATTCGAGCTGCTCAAGTATCTTGTGCAGCATCCGGGACGCGTATTCACCCGCGCGCAGCTGCTGCAGGAAGTATGGGGCTACGATTATTACGGCGGCACTCGTACCGTCGACGTGCATATCCGTAGGCTCCGCGCCAAGCTGGGCGGAGAATATGAGCATGTGATCGGCACCGTGCGTAATGTCGGATACCGTTTCGACCCGCCGGAGGAAGAGGAAGGCGAGAACGCCGCCAAGGCAAGCGCCGCACATGCCGATGCAAGCGAGGCGTAGCGCGTAAAGCATCGCAATCGCACGATCGCCCGAGTAGAATCATGGGCAATGCCACGAGAGTCCAAAGCAGCGCGCCTGAAACGCATGCACCATGAATACGAGGAATTGTGCGAGACGATTCCCGAGCCGAAGTGCGCGCTGAATTTCACCAATCCCTTTGAGTTACTGGTGGCGACCGTGCTCAGCGCCCAGACCACCGACAAGCGCGTGAATATGGTCACGCCCGTGCTGTTCGGCCGGTTTCCGGGACCCGCCGACCTGCAGGCCGCCGATCCCGAACAGGTTGAGGACATCATCCATTCCATCGGCTTCCACCGCACCAAAACGAAGAACATCATCAGACTCTCGCACGACCTGTGCGAACGATATGACGGCACAGTGCCCGATTCGATGGAGGAACTGACCGCATTGCCCGGAGTCGGCCGCAAAACCGCGAACGTGGTATTGGGCAACGCCTTCGACAAACCAGGATTTCCCGTCGACACGCATGTGATTCGTGTGACCGGACGTCTGCACTGGCGTAGTGACTGGGCTTCGCCCACTCCGGATCCGGTGGCCATTGAACGCGAAATCACCGCATGCTTCCCACCCTCGGAATGGACGGACCTGTCTCACCGGCTGATCATGCATGGCAGAACCACCTGTCACGCCCGCAAACCGGACTGCCTCGACTGCCCGTTGAATGATACCTGCCCGAGTGCGTTCAAGGTGTAGATACCGCATGGGAACCAAGCCCGTGTAGTATGCGTCCACTACACTCGGGCATATGCAGAAGAACGGGAAGAAGCAGCGCGATTGGCACGACGCGGCTACACGGTGGCTGATTTTCTTTGGCGTCGCCATCGTATTGAGCGTGATGCTGTGGCTGGGATGGTCGCTGACGAACCGACGCAACCCGATTCCCGTATTCGGCACGCTCACCACGGATTCCACCGTGTCGATCGGCCTGCGCGACGCCCCCGAATCCCTCGACATCCGCACCCAACAGGGCCATGCCGTGGAACAGGCGCTACTCGGCAACGTTTACGAAACGTTGGTGTCCCGCAGCGAGACCAACAAGCTCCAACCCGGACTGGCCTCATCATGGCAGATCTCCGACGACGGACTGACCTACACCTTCACCCTGCGCAGCGGCGTGAAATTTTCCAACGGCCACTCACTTGACTCGGCCGACGCGGTCTGGTCGCTGCAGAACGCGGTCAACAATCACTATGTCGACGCCGACCAGCTCGACGGATTGCAGCAGGTCGACAATCCCGACGCACACACGCTCGTCATCACCCTGTCCAAACCGAATCCGCGGCTGCTACGCGCACTCAGCGGACGGGCCGGCATCGTATACGACGAGGAAAGCGACAATGACTATGCGAAAACCGCCATCGGGTCCGGCCCCTTCACCGTGGCGCGTGCGTCGAAATCCGAAATCGTGCTTCAACGCAACGATTCGTACTGGGGTACCAAGGCTGCTTCCTCGCAAATCACCCTATACTATTACTCCTCCGAAAGCTCGCTGACCAGCGCCATGGAAGGCGGCAAAATCAGCATGGCGCTGCCGCTCAGCGCCGACGCCGCCGAAACGCTCAACGCAACGCGCGGCATCAGCGCGGATTCCGGCATCAGCTTCGACAAGGTGATGCTGGCGTTCAACAATGCGAACGAATCCATCCTCGTCGACCAGCAGATGCGCAAGGTCATGCGCTACGCCATCGACGCACGATCAATCGCGAAGACCGCCAATGACTCCTACGGGGCGCTCGGAGGGCCGATCAGCCCTCTGGAAGACGGTTATGAGGATCTGACGGAACTGTTCCCCCACGACCTTACGCAGGCGCAACAGCTGCGCTCCTACTTCGGCACCGGTTACATCGGCACCATCGACCTTCTCATCCCCCAGCAGTACGAAACCATCGGCAACACCGTCAAAGAACAGATCGAACAGCTCGGCGTCTCCGTCAACATGGAGGTCCTTGACACCGCCACCGTGCAACAGCGCGTCAATGACGGCAGCTACACCATCGCGTTGATCACCATGAGCGGCGAGAACGACGCCTCCATCTTCACCGACGGTCAATCGGTGTTCCATTTCGAAAACGGTGACTGCCAGCGAGCCTATGCGGATGCGCTCGCAGCGACGAACGACGACGATTATCAGGAAAGAATGCGCACCTATGCGCGCACCGTCAGCGAGAACGCGGCCTGCGACTGGCTGTACACGCGCAAGAACTTCATGGCGGTTTCCGACCGGCTGCAGGGATATCCGAAGAATCTGACCGACCGTCTGTTGCCGCTGAGCAGGGTCGCATTGCACTGATTTTTCCGTGATATTCCGGCGATTGACGAGAATCGTCCGTATTGACGCCAGTTGTCACAATCGCTTTCTAGACTAACGCTTATGACTGAAAGCCAAGCTAATACCATCAATGCGAACCTCACGCCGCTGCCCGACAAGGTCGGCGTGGACGGTCTCGAAGACAAGTGGCGCGGCGTCTGGGACGAGGGCGGAGTCTACAAGTTCCGGAACACCCGCGACCGTAAGGCCGTCTATTCCATCGACACCCCGCCGCCCACCGTTTCCGGCCATCTGCACGTCGGCCACGTGTTCTCCTACACGCACACCGATATAATCGCCCGTTTCAAGCGCATGAACGGCTTCGACGTGTTCTATCCGATGGGCTGGGACGACAACGGCCTGCCGACCGAACGCCGTGTGCAGAACTACTATGGCGTGCGCGTGGATACCTCCCTGAAGTACGATCCGAATTTCGTGCCGCCGTTCGAAGGCACCGACGGCAAGAAGATCGATGCCAAGGATCAGGTGCCGATCAGCCGCAAGAACTTCATCGAACTATGCGAGAAGCTCACCGCCCAGGATGAGAAGCAGTTCGAGGCGCTGTGGCGCTCCCTCGGCCTGTCCATCGACTGGTCGCAGACCTACCACACCATCGGTGAGCATCCGCAGCGCGTGGCCCAGAAGGCGTTCCTGCGCAATCTGGCCCGTGGCGAGGCCTACCAGAAGGACGCTCCGGGCCTGTGGGATGTGACCTTCCAGACCGCAGTGGCCCAGGCCGAGCTGGAATCGCGCGAATATCCGGGCTTCTACCACAAGATAGCCTTCCGTTTCGAAGATGGCACCCCGATCTATATCGAAACCACCCGTCCGGAACTGCTGGCGGCCTGCGGCGCGCTGATTGCGCACCCGGATGACGACCGTTACAAGAAGTATTTCGGCCAGTACGTCTACTCCCCTCTGTTCCGTGTGAAGGTGCCGATTCTGGCGCACAAGGCCGCGGAGATGGACAAGGGCGCCGGCATCGCCATGTGCTGTACGTTCGGCGATGTGACCGATGTCGAATGGTGGCGTGATCTGAATCTGCCGCTGCGTTCCATCATCCAGCGTAACGGCCGTATCGTCATGGATACCCCGGACTGGATCGAAGACGGCAAGGGCCGCGAGATCTTCCAGGAGACGGCCGGCAAGACCACGTTCTCCGCACGTAAGATCCTCGTCGATGCACTGCGTGAATCCGGCGATCTGGACGGCGAGCCGACGCCGACCAAACGTATGACGAACTTCTACGAGAAGGGCGATAAGCCGCTCGAAATCGTCACCTCCCGCCAGTGGTATCTCAAGAACGGCGGCACCGACCAGCAACTGAACGCCGAACTGATCGAGCGTGGCAAGGAGCTGAACTTCCATCCGGACTTCATGCGCGTGCGCTATGAGAATTGGGTGCATGGCCTCAACGGCGACTGGCTGATTTCCCGCCAGCGCTTCTTCGGCGTGCCGTTCCCGCTGTGGTACCCGGTGAAGGAGGACGGCACCGCCGACTACGATCACCCGATCGTGCCGAGCGAGGACATTCTGCCGATCGATCCGACCGACGACGTGCCGGAAGGCTACAGCGAGGACCAGCGTGACGTGCCGGGCGGCTTCACTGCCGAACAGGACATCATGGACACTTGGGCCACCTCGTCGCTCACCCCGCAGATCGTGACCCGCTGGGAGGAGCCGGGCGAAGAGAACCGGGCCATCTTCAACGCCACCTTCCCGATGGATCTGCGCCCGCAGGGCCAGGACATCATCCGCACATGGCTGTTCTCCAGCGTGGATCGCGCGCATCTCGAGAACAAGTGCCTGCCGTGGGCCAACGCCACGCTGTCGGGCTGGATTCTCGATCCGGACCATAAGAAGATGTCGAAGTCCAAGGGCAACGTGGTCGTGCCGGACAAGCCGATCAAGCAGTTCGGCGCCGACGCGGTGCGCTATTGGGCTGCGGCGGCCCGTTTGGGCTTGGACGCCACCTACGACGAAGGTCAGATGAAGATCGGCCGCCGTCTGGCCATCAAGCTGCTCAACGCCACCAAGTTCGCGCTGGCCATCGGCCGCGAGGACGAGAACCATCATGTGGGCGCTGCGGCCACCGCAAGCTGGAATCCGGCCGACGTGACCGAGCCGCTGGATCGTGCCGCCATGGCCAAGATGGCCCATGTGGTGAGCGAAGCCACCAAGAATCTCAACAACTATGAGCATTCCAAGGCTCTTGAGGTCATCGAGAACTACTTCTGGCAGTTCTGCGACGATTACATCGAGCTGGTCAAGAACCGCGCCTACGGTACCGCCGATTCCACCGGCCATGTGCCGAGCGAGAAGGCCGTGAAGTCCGCACGCACGGCTCTGGGCCTGGGTCTGGACGCATTCACCCGCCTGCTAGCCCCGTACCTGCCGTACGCCACTGAAGAAGTGTGGAGCTGGATGCATGAGGGCGAGGGTTCCGTGCACCGCGCCGCATGGCCGAAGGCCGAGACGTATGCCGCCGCCGCGTTCAAGGCGTCTCCGGAGCTGCTCACCCATGCCGGTGAGGCGCTGGCCGCGCTGCGTGGCATCAAGTCGAAGGCCAAGGTTTCGATGAAGACCCCGATTCTGTCGGTGAAGCTGGGCGTCTCCGACGAGGTGCGCGGCTCCATCGAGAGCGCGCTGGCCGATATCGCCGAAGCGGGTCGCGTGGTGGGCCGCATCTCCTTCGTGGGCGCCGCAGCGGCGGCCAAGGCCATCAAGGAGACCGCTGAAGCCGCCAAGGATGCCGCGGCAGAGGCCAAGGCCGAGGCAGAGGCCGCAATCGATGTGATCGTGGCTGACAGCGAACTCGGTGAGCCACCGGCCAAGAAGCCGAAGAACCAGTAAGCCGGAAAGACCCTGATCGTTGGGCCCTTCTCCCCGTCAGAGGGAGGAGGGCCCGATTCATAGCACGGGAACGGAAAGCAGATACTGGGTGTCGTGACCGGTCGCACCGACCGTGCCACCTGTGATATGACGACTGCCGAGATGTTGGACGGCTTCCTGCAGCATTTCTGCGGCGGAGGCCAGTTCGACGGTCTCATCGATCAGATCGCTGGAATCAGCCTCGATCGGCGCACGCGAACTGACGATGCTGTATGCGCTGATCGGCAGCGACCCCGCACCGGCGGATGCCGCACCCGAAACACCCGAAACAGCGTCACCTGACGTTGCGGAGTCCTTTGTGTCGCTTTCCGACGAACCGTCCACTCCCCCGACCTTCGCCATGTTCTTCGACGTAGTGTCGGCGGCGGCACCGAACGATGAACGCAATCCGCCGGCGTAGCTCATCACATCATCCATGCTGATGGCGTTCCGGTCGTCTACCAAGCTGCCCGTGGCACCGTCCTCGCTCTGCTGACGAATCGCCTTGGCCTGCGCACGCTCAACCTTACGTTTGGCCTTCTGACGGGCCTTCTCGGCTTTTGCCGGCAACGTCGTACCGTCGGACAAGGTGTGGCCGCTGTACAGGGAGGCAATCTGCACCGTGCCGCGCGCGGTCGTCGCGGAATCCTGGGACGAGGTGGTGGAAGTATTGGAATCATTGCCGGCGGCATCATCGGTTTCCAACTGATCGGCGAAGCGCACCGCAATCTGATGGAAGGCGCTGGCCTGACCGGTATGTTCGCTGGCATCCGCCAGTGCGTTCATGGCGTCGGCCACGTTGCCGGCGGCCGCGGCAAGTTTCCTGTTCGTGTCGATGCCGCTGCGCACGTCCGCAATCGCCTGACGTTCGTAATGCGAGGCCGTTGCGGCCGTGGCTCCGAGCTCTTTCAAGCGTGCGGTGTAGGCATCGGTGAAATCCATGGAATAGGGGATCATTGCGCTCGATAGCTGCGATTGCCCTGCACTGTAATCTTTGGCGCCCCGTTGCTGTTCCTCGCCGGCGCGTCTGCCCAATTCGCCAAGCAGTCCCGACGTGCCGCGCCGTTCGATGGTACGAATCACGTCGTCCACGGCGTCGGCGGCACCGGCATGCCGGTAGGCGGCACTCACATCGTTCACCGCGTTGGCGAGATCGACCACGGATCGTGCCACATCAGTATCGCCGTTGAGTTCGGCGGCGGTGCCTAGAATGGCGGAAAGTTGCGTGGAATCGCCGATCGAACCGGAAAGATGGGTCGTATATGAGCCGACATACGCATCGATATAGCCGTCGAAGGCCTGCTGATGCGTGGCCGTCCGCTCGGCGATGGTCTGCGTGGCCAGTTCCTTTTCCCGGTCGCGCAGTGTTTTCAACTGTTCGATGAGCTGATGATTGCTTTGCGAGCCGACATTCGTCAGACCATCCACCAGGTTAGAGGCACGGTCCGTCAGATTGTTGAGATTATCGGCAAAATCATCATCGTCTTCGGCCCGCACGGCAGCGACGGCCAATGAACTCATCGTGAAATGCCTGGCATCGACATATGTGGTGAAGGTCAGTTCCTCACCCGGCTCGCCAATGGCGGCGATCAATGTGGAGGAATTGCCGGATATCACGGTCACGCCATCGTCGGATACGACGTCGCTGCCGACGCGGCTGGGAATGGTGAAGGCGACCACAGGTACGAGATTGCGTGCATCGTCGGTAATCGTTTGGGTGGCGCCGTCGACGGCCTTGACCGTCAGACGGATACCGACCATGCCGGTGGCGCCATTCACCTGCTGCACGCTCACGTCCGGGCCATTCAACGTGAACGTGGCGCTCACGGACCATGGCAGCGATACCGTACCGGCGGCGATGCGTTGGGAAGCCGTGGAGCCGCTGTCCGTCAGATACAGCCGCCCGGGCCGGTCGGCCGCCGTATAGGAACTCATCACGTCATGTGAGGCCACGTCGACGGCATAGCGTCCATCCTGGCGTATCCGGCCTACGATGTCGGATACGCCTACGCCGGCCACGGGCAACCCGCACAGTACGACCATCGCGATGGCGGCGGCGCATGAGCGACGCATCGTGCGAACGTTGCAATGACGAGTGCACATGCCGGACCTTCTTAGCAGTCAGAATATTGTTCCACAACAAATTGTTCCAAAACAAACAATCTACTGCGCGGTATGCCCGCAGAGTCCGGAAAATGGGCAGATCAGGCGAACACGTCGAGTACGCCCGGATCGCCTCCCGCATCGGCGATGCGCTTGTGACGGCGCTTGGCCTCGGTCACCACGAATTCGCGGTACATTTCGGCGATATCGGGGTCAAGACCGGCATCGACGGCAATGCGATGCAACCGTTCAATCTGGTAGTCCTCACGCTTGTAGTCGGCCGGGGCGAAGCCGGCACGCGCCTTGAGCACGCCCACCTGGGACGTGTACTTGAATCGTTCCGCCAACAGCGACACGATGGCCGTGTCGACATTGTCGATTGACTGACGCAACGACTTGATCTTCGCCACGGTTTCGGCGACCTGGGGATCGCCTTGGGCGGTATCCGCATCGATGACGGTTTCGGTTTCGTCCGGTTCTGCTGGCCGAAGCCAGTCGTGTTCGCTATCGCTCATGGTCACCAGAGTACCGCTACTTCGCGAAGTAACGCTGCAGCACGATCGTGGTTTCGGTGCTTACCGGAACGGTTTGGTGAATGACGTTGAGCAGCTCTTCGAGCTTGCTTGGCGATTCCGCACGCACGGTGAGCATGTAGCTGGGTGAGCCGGCCACGGAATCGCACGACATGATGCCGTCGACATCGTGCAGTTTTCCCGGAATTTCGGATTCGCACGCATAATCGGTGGGGGTGACCGCGATGTAGGCGCTGACCGGCAGACCTCGCTTCTCATCATCGATGATCGCCTTGTATCCGCTGATCACGCCGCGACGTTCCAGCTTCTGTACGCGCGACTGCACCGCCGACACCGACAGTCCGGTCGCCTCCGAAAGCTGGGCCAATGTCGCACGGCCGTCTTTCTCCAACATGTTCAGGATGCACGTGTCGATGCCGTCGATCTGGCATGCGATCGATCGCGCGCTCTCCGCAGTGGTGCCACTACTTGTCATAAACGGTCCCTCCTCATACCAAGCCCATGTATCCAATATCGGCAATGCCGATACCCCTAGTGACAATCGGCGTAATACCCCTAACCATACCTATTTCAGTGCACATCACCACGCATCATTTTCGCTACAAGAGTGCCGTCTTTTTGATGACGCAGAGTTTTACACTGATTATTTCCACCATCATCCTTCTATATACTGCAATATTTACTAATATCAGTTTCAGAAAACGCATTTTTTATTCTTTTTGAAAAATACGAAAATCCTGTTTATATAGTGGCCACGGATCGGAACGCTGCAACGAAGGTGCCGTCAACGCAACACGAAGGGGCATGCAACCCGTTCGTTGCATGCCCCTTGATGGATATCGCACATCGGCCGATGGCCAAGTGTTTCGGTCACGCCCGCAATTGGCGCGGACGGACGTCGGCGCTATCAGTTGCCGCTGGTCACGTTACCGCTCTGCTGAATCAGCGAAGCCATGAAGTCGCGGTTGGTCGCGGTCTTCTTCAGACGCGGCACAAGCGTCTGGTAGGCCTGCTCCGGCTCGAGACCGCCGAGCAGACGGCGCAGACGGTAGATGATCGGCAATTCCTGCGGATCGGTGATGAGCTCCTCGCGACGGGTGCCGGAGGCATTCACGTCGATGGCCGGGAACAGGCGCTTATCGGCAAGCTCGCGGCTCAGACGCAGCTCCATGTTGCCGGTGCCCTTGAATTCCTCGAAGATCACCTCGTCCATCTTGGAACCGGTTTCCACCAGTGCAGAGGAGATGATGGTCAGGGAGCCACCGTTTTCGATGTTGCGGGCGGCACCGAAGAACTTCTTCGGCGGGTACAGGGCCTGGGCGTCCACGCCACCGGACAGGATGCGGCCGGAAGCCGGTGCGGCGATGTTGTAGGCGCGGGCGAGGCGGGTCATGGAATCGAGCAGCACGACCACGTCCTGACCGAGCTCCACGAGGCGCTTGGCACGTTCGATGGCGAGTTCGGCGACGGTGGTGTGGTCGGAGGCCGGGCGGTCGAAAGTCGAGGAGATGACCTCGCCCTGCACGGTACGCTCCATGTCGGTGACCTCTTCCGGACGTTCGTCCACGAGCACGACCATCAAGTGGACTTCCGGATTGTTGGTGGCGATCGCGTTGGCGATGTTCTGCAGGGTGATGGTCTTGCCGGCCTTCGGCGGAGAGACGATCAGGCCGCGCTGGCCCTTTCCGATCGGCGCCACGATGTCGACGAGACGGCCGGTGAGCTTGTTCGGCGTGGTCTCCTGCTTCAAACGCTCCTGCGGATACAGCGGGGTCAGCTTGTTGAACTGCGGACGATTCATCGCCTCTTCCACGGACAGCCCGTTGATGGAGTCGATGGACTGCAGCGGCACGAACTTCTGGCGCTGGTTGCGACGGTCACCCTCACGCGGAGTACGGATGGAGCCGTGCACGGCGTCGCCCTTGCGCAGACCATACTTCTTGACCTGGCCCATGGAGACGTATACGTCATTCGGTCCCGGCAAGTAGCCGGAGGTGCGCACGAATGCGTAGGATTCGAGCACGTCGACGATGCCGGCGACCGGTACGAGGTCTTCCTTCGGCTCCTCGCGACGCTGCTCGCGCTCGGCATGGTCGTTGTTGCGATCGTTACGCTCGTTGCGATCGGCATCACGGCCACCATCGCGGCCACGACGATCCTCACGGTCGTCGAAGTCGCGGTCGCGTCCACGCATGCGGCGTCCGCGGCGGTCGGTGCGATCGTTGTTGCGATCGCGCTCATTACGGCCACGGCCATGACGGGCGTACTCGCCATCCTCGGCATTGGCGTGGTGATTGTCTTCGGCATCGTTCTGCGCGGGCAGAGCGGCGAGAATGTCATCGAGATCGCGCACGACATCCTCATCCTTCGTCTCTTCCACGGGAGTACGGCGGCGACGGCGGGGCTCGTTGTCGAAATCGTCCTTGCGACGGCGACGACGATCCTCCTGCTTCGGTTGGGCACCATCGATATCGAGTTCGGCAAGCAGGTCGGCTCCGCCTTCGGCATCACGACGCTCGCGACGCTCGCGACGCTGTTTCGAGGCTCCGCCCAATGCGTCAAGCGCCTCCACTGCAGCCTTGGCCTCGGCGGAATCCGCCGGAGATTCATCGGCTGCGGGTTCAGTCGAAGCCTTTACGGCCTTCTTACGGCGGCCAGCGGGCTTGTCCGCCGGCATCTCTGCGTGCGCCTGTTCGGCGGGTTCCGTGGATTCGGCGGGCTTGACGTCCAACTCATCGACGGCGGCATCGGCGTCGACTGCGGGCTTTGCCGCTCGAGTGCCCTTCGGCGTACGTACGGTAACGCCGGCCGGCGCTTCGCCGCCGGAACGGGCGGCCTGAAGCGTTGCGAGGAGCTCGGGCTTACGCATGGTGGAGGTACCGCGAAGTCCCATCTGCTTGGCGAGCTCTTTGAGCTCAGGCAATTTCATATCTTCAAGATTTGGGCTTGTTGCCACTGGTTTATGCCTTTCCTTGGCTTCACAGGCACACGCCTGCAACAGCTTAAAAAAGAATTGCGGAAAATCCGCCGTATGAAAGGTTCGCCGCGAATCATCACGGTTTTCGAACTTCGTCAACCATACAACGCAATCCAGACCAACGCAAAAACCATGCGCACGTCGCGCGGCCGACGGCAACGAAAAAGCCCGTCGAGCCGAAACTCAGCGGGCTGGAGAGGACTCTTCGTCTTCTACTTTTCTTCGTGGTAACTCTTATCGGTGTTGACCGACCACACATTCTTCTTGGAGGTCTTGCCGTTCCTGATGTTGCCGACGGCCTCGATGGCGGTGGCCATGGAGTGGTCCATGTTGTTGTAGCGGTGCTGGCCGTTACGTCCGACGCAGTAGAGGTTGCCGAAGGAGTCGAGGTATTCGACGAGTTCCGGCATGCGATCGTAGGTGTCGAAGTAGGCCGGATACGCCTTCTTGACGCGTTCGCGATGTGAGTCGAGCACGTCTTGCGGACCGTTGATGATCTGCATGCGGGTGAGCTCCTGGATGGCGAACTTGGTGGCTTCCTCGTCGGACATGTTCCAGAAGGAGTCGCCTTCCTCGCAGAAGTATTCGAGACCGATCCACACGGTGTCGTCGACGTCCTTGACCAGATACGGGCTCCAGTTGTTGAAGATCTGCAGACGGCCGACCTTATAGCCCGGATCCTGCACGTAGATCCAGCAATCCGGCACGATCGGCGGATTGCCGAGGGTCGGGATGTCGGTGGTGTTCTTCAAACGCAGATGCTTGACGAGCAGGCCGACGGTCACGAAATCGCGGTACGGCAGGCCGTTGGCGATTTCCGTCATATCGTTCGGAGCGGGCTTGTCGGAGGCGTCCACGGCATTGACGAGATCCTTGACCGGCATGGACGAGATGAAATTATCGGCGGTCATTTCGGTGCGGTTGCCTTCGGAATCCTCATACACGACGGAGGCGATCCTGCCGTTGGCCTGACGGATCTCGACCACATTGGCGTCGGTGATGACCTTCACACCGGCGGCTTCGCAGTTGGCTTCGACGGTTTCCCACAGCTGGCCCGGACCATACTTCGGGTACCAGAACTCTTCGATGAGGGAGGTTTCGACCTCGGAATTATCGCGCTTCTTCGGCATGAGCTTGGCGAAGGCGTTCTTCAGCACGCCCATGATGCTCAGGCCCTTGACGCGCTGCGCACCCCAATCGGCGGAGATCTGCGATGGGTGGCGACCCCACAGCTTCTCGGTATAGCCCTCGAAGAACATGGAGTAGAGCTTGCGACCGAAACGGTTGATGTAGAAGTTCTCCAGATTGGTTTCCGGCAGCTTGTGCACCATGGACTTCAGATAGCTGAAACCGGCGACCAGGGTCAATTTCGGCCCCATGGCCTTCAACGTGTTGGCGCTCAGCGAGATCGGATAGTCAAAGAAGTGACGGTTCCAGTAGATCCGGGACACACGATGACGCTTGAGCATCACCTTGTCTTCGACTTCCGGATCCGGTCCGCCTGGCTCCATGTCGTGCTCACGGCCGAGTTTCCTGTCGTCATAGCTGGGAGCGCCCTGCAGCGGCAGGACTTCCTTCCACCAGTCCATGATGCGCTCGTCCTTCGAAAAGAACCGGTGACCGCCGATATCCATACGGTTGCCGTCGTGCTTGACTGTGCGGGAGATGCCGCCGAATTCGCGGGTCGCCTCCAACACGGTCACATCGTAGTTTTCGGAGCCACCGTCCTTTGCGAGCTCCCAGGCAGCGGTCAGGCCGGCAGGGCCACCGCCAATAATCACCACGGATTGCTTTTGCGTCACTTTGAGGTCTCCTTATAAAAACAAAATCAGACATAGTCTACTAGAAGGTAAGGAAACGCACATTGCGACATGTGCGGATGCACACAAAATTATTCCCTGAGCCAAACCCATAATCACCCGTACATATCCCCTTGCACATGTCTGATGCCGTCTTCCGATTCATACGGAAGACGGCATCGGGCGATCGTCACAAGCGATCGGCATCAACGACGCATGCGCCACACGCTCAGCGAAATACCGGCCAGCGTCAGCCCGACCGCCAGTACGGCGAGTACCGCAATCGCGCTTCCGGTACGCCCCAGCGACACCGACTGGCCGTTCGCCGCAGACGTCGTCTTACCGGCATCATCCGTCGCCACATCGGTGTCGGTCGCCGTATCGGTGTCGGTCGTGGGATTGGTGCCAGTCGTGGGATTGCCGGACGGCTCCGGCGTCGGCTCCACGTCAGCCTGTTCGACGATGCGGGCATCCTGTCCGAGCGTCTTATGGTCAGCCGCCAAGCAGCTCTTCAGCTCGGTCAGCTTGTACCACGTCGAACCATCGGCGATCGGCGTGCATTCGGAACGGAACGCGATCTCGTTCTCGTTGTACAGCATGCGCACAATGGGCGTGTATGCGCTGCCGGTGGCCGGATCCTCACCCTGTTTGGCATACACATCCCACTGCACGTTCGTAGCCATCGGCGTCACCGATTCGCCACGCCACTCGTTGTTGTCGTAGGTGTACACGTCGGTGGTGGAGGCCGGGGCCTGCTGCGTGGAACCGGGCAATCCAAGCAATGCGGCGAACGGCATCATGGTCTCGGCATGGGCGAACCGGAAGGTCGCCACCGTGGACCCTCCGTTCACCCTCTCATCGATGGCATCGAAGAAATCATCCAGCAGAGGCTGCGCGATGGAGTAGGTCTCGCTCTGACCGGCGTAGCTCGGCCCCTTCTCGTAAAAATCTTCGGCATCCAACGCCCAGGCGAACAATTTGGCGTCCTGTGCATATTCACCCTGGAAATACTGGTTGAAATCGAAGGTGTGGTCACCGGTGTTCTCGTTCTGCATGTCGGCGGCGATGATATACAGGTTGTACAGGTTCATTGCGGCGTTGTACTCGCTCTTGATCTTCTTGGAGCCTTCGCCGCACGCATTGGCGTCCTTGGACGCGTCGGCGCCCGGCGCGCAGTTCTCGGCACCCTTCTTGGTGCCATCGGCGGTGTTGTACCACGTGTATTCGCCGTTCTCGAGTTTGGCGAGGAATTCGTCGGTGAAGATCTGCGACAGCAGGTCATGCGAGGCCCGCTTGATGTCGGCATTGTCGCCGATGGTCTCCTCGGCACCGGCGATGATCTCATCGTTGGCCACGAAATTCTGATAATCATTCGCGATGTCGTATGCCTTGGTACCCGGCGTCTTTTCCGTACCGTCGGGATTCTGCACCTTATGGAAGTACAAGGTGTCGGGATTCTTCTGGAAATCCTTGCCGTCGCCGGAATCGGCGGGATCCGTCGGCTTGACGACGCTGTCGGTCAGCTTGCCGCCGGAAGCCGCATTGAACCCCTTCTCGAAGTTTTCGCCGGATTCGGTGGCACGCGCCTCGCCGGAGGACTGGTATGAAATCGTACCGCCATCGACTGCAGCCTGGTCGAACAGCGACTGATTGCGCTGGTACGCGCGCTCGCCGATGCCGTAATGCTGATCCGCACCCTGTCCGGTCAGCATGCCGTAGCCGTTTTCGACGTTGGCCGCGGTGATGCCATTCAGGTTTTTCATGAACTCGGTTTTGATGGCGTCCGACTTGAATCCACCATCCCGCTCGGCCGCTTCGGCCATCTTCATCAGCAGCGCATCATACTTGTAGCTGGACAGGCCGCGTGATCCGTGACGGGCCATGCTTTCGGTATAGATCGGCTCGTACCCTTCCGGAGCTTTGCTATAGGATGCCACGGTTGCGGCGCTTGGTGCCACATACGGCTGCTTGCTGCTGTAGTATTGGCCATCGGATTCCAGGGCCAGGGCCGGGCAGACCGTTCCCGGCATCAGCATGGCGGCCGCAGCGACGCATGCAACGGAACCGACGATCCTCTTCATCATTCGTGTCGACATCAACATTCACTCTCATCTCATAGGCGGATGGGCGGGCCCGTGGTTCGGACACGCCATGAATGTTGTATGCGCACGAATCAAACACGACATGCGCATCAGGTGACATTCCGGCAAACTGTGGTCGCACAATCGGTGAACGGCCGACATGCGACAGCGAGACCTGCGAATCAGTGAATGTCGTCGGGGATGTCGATGTCGGTTTTCTGCACCTCTTCGACGTTCACGTCCTTGAAAGTGACGATGCGCACGTTTTTGACGAAGCGGCTGGAACGATACACGTCCCACACCCATGCGTCGGTAAGCTGTACGTCGAAATAGACGTCCTGACCGGCGGAACGTACGTTGAAATCGACCTTGTTGGCCAAGTAGAAGCGCCGCTCGGTCTCCACCACATAGGTGAACAGTTTGATGACGTCGCGATATTCCTTGTACAGTGCCAGCTCAGCGTCGGTTTCGTAGTTGTCGAGATCCTCGGCGCTCATCACTTGCCTTCCATGTCACGTTTACGGCCGCGGCCCAATGTACGCCACCAAGCCTCCTTGGAGGTCTTACGTTCGGAAGAACCGTACGGCCAGTTGTTGTCGGCATCGGCATCGCCGTTGACCGACTTGTCGGAATCATCGCTGGCTGATGTCTCATCGGGCTTGGTCTCGACGGCATCGGCCTTGCCGGGTTCCACGCCGATATGCTCGTAGGCCTCCTCACGGGTCATGCCCTGATTCCCGTCGGACTGGCCGCCGGCCTCGGCTTCCTTCTGTTCATTGATTCGAATGGCGATGGAATGCTCGCGAGCGCTCAACGCTTCCTTGACGCCGGGATTGTCTTCGATCACATGCATGCCGAACGCGTCGAGGGAGCGAATCGGGTCGAATTCGTCAACCAACGTGTCCATGACGATCAGATCCTGATACCGGTTTTGCGAGGCGTTCCATAACGCATCGCGGGAACGGCCGGACGGCACGAATCCCAAGGACTGGTATACGGAGACGGAACGCGTGTTCTGTTCGGGGACGGCCACCCAAATCCTATGCATGCCAAGGCCTGCCGGTTCCGGCGCAAAGCCGTACGTCATCACACGCGGCATGATGTCACGCGAATATCCGCGTCCACGGAAGTCCTGCCCCAAGATCACCTGAATACGGGAGGAACGGGCCCATCCGTCGATGTCGATCAGGAAAATCATGCCGATCACATTGTCGGAGGCCGCCGCATCGATCTCACCATCCCCGTCATGATCGGATTCCGTGATGATCGACCATGCTACGGTACGTCGGGATTCCGGATCGCCCACACCGGATTCGGTCGGCGTCTCGCCGTTGGCCCAGGCCACGGAACGACGCACCCACGCATGTACGGCGGCACGTTCGGCGACACGATCCTTGCCAGTGATGCCGGAAGCTCCCGGATATGCGTCAATGGCGTCCATGCGATCGAGATCCGCGACGGTCGCCGGACGCAGATGCACCATTTCACCACGAATCGGCGGTATGGTGATCCGTGCCGGCAGTTCGCGGGATTCAACGCTCACTATCGACGACTCAGCATTCTCTGGCATGTCTTCGTCCCTCGTATCGTTACAGGTGCGGCCTATGCCACAACCATTCCGACGGTATTGTACTCGACTGGAGGATAGCTGGGAATCGAAAGGGGGAGATTCCCGATGAAATCTCCCCCGATACGGTAAAAACACGCCGGAAATCCGTTTTTAGGGGATTCCGACGTGTCCTTCGACCCGCTGATGGACTGAGCAGTAAAGCACAGACCGGGAAAGACCGTAGTCGACCTCTCCCCCTTCGCCTTACTTGATCTTACCCATCACGATCTTGGTGACGGCCTTCGCGTCGGCCTGACCGCGGGTGGCGCGCATGACGGCACCGATGATCGCGCCCATCGGCTTCATATTGCCGCCCTTGAGCTTCTCGACGATGTCCGGATTAGCGGCCAGAGCCTCGTCGACGGCCTTTTCCAACGCGCCATCATCGGAGACGACCTGGAAGCCGTGCTTCTTGACGACCTCGGCCGGGGCACCCTCACCGGCAAGCACGCCGGCGACGGTCTGTTTGGCGAGTTTGTCGTTGAGCTTGCCGTCGGCGATCAGCTTCTCAACCTCAGCCACGTCGGCCGGAGCGATCGGCAGCTCCTCAAGGCTCACACCCTTGGCATTGGCCTCGCGGGACAGCTCGCCCAGCCACCACTTCTTGGCACCTGCGGCGCTCGCACCGGCCTTGACGGTCTCCTCAAGCAGATCCAAGGCATCGGCGTTGAGCACGTCGCGCATCTCCAGATCGTTGAAGCCCCACTCGCCCTTCAGACGATTGCGGCGCTCGCGCGGCATTTCCGGCATCTGGGCCTTCATCTCTTCGATGTGCTCCTTGGTGATGTGCAGCATCACCAAATCCGGATCCGGGAAGTAACGATAATCGTCGGCGTCGGACTTCACACGGCCGCCTGCGGTGGTCTGCGAAGCCTCATCCCAGTGGCGGGTCTCCTGCAGGATCTCGCCGCCTTCGGAAAGAATCTGCGCCTGACGGCGAATCTCATACTGCACGGTCTTCTCGATGCCACGGAACGAGTTCACGTTCTTGGTCTCGGAGCGGGTTCCGAACGGATCGGACGGGCTGTTGCGCAGCGACACGTTCACATCGGCACGCATATTGCCCTGCTCCATGCGGGCATGGGAGATGTTCAACGCACGCACGATGTCGCGAATGGCACGCACATAGGCGCCCGCGATTTCCGGAGCGCGCTCGCCCGCACCCTCGATCGGCTTGGTCACGATCTCAATCAACGGCACGCCGGCACGGTTGTAGTCGACCAAGGAGTGGTTGGCGCCTTCGATACGGCCGTCGGCACCGCCGACGTGGGTGTTCTTGCCGGCGTCATCCTCAATGTGCGCGCGTTCGATCAGCACACGGAAGACGGTGCCATCCTCAAGTTCCACATCCAAGTAGCCATTGCCGTTGGTCGGCTTGTCGTACTGCGAGATCTGGTAGTCACGCGGCATGTCCGGATAGAAGTAGTTCTTGCGAGAGAACTGGCTCCACTCGGCGATTTCGCAGTGCAGGGCCAGACCCAGCTTGATCGCGTAGTCGACGGCGGTCTTGTTCAGCACCGGCAGGGAGCCCGGCAGTCCCAGACTCACCGGGGTGAGCTGGGAGTTCGGGGCACCGCCGAAGGAGACTTCGGCCGGGCAGAACAGCTTGGTGGTGGTGGACAACTCCACGTGGGTTTCCAAGCCGATGACCGGATCGAACTTCTTGACGGCATCGGCGTACTTCATCAACTTTTCAGCCATTGTGTTTTCTTTCCTCCGATGCTTTCTACTTGCTCAGGCCGTCGAGCCACGGGGTGTTCAGGGACTGCCAAATCGGGCCGTTCCAATCCTCCTCAAGGGCGGCTTCGAGAGCTGCGGCCGGCTTGTACATGGCTTCGTCACGCTGCTGCGGGGCGAGGAACTGGAAGCCGACCGGCAGGCCGTCATCACTCAGGCCGGCCGGGATGCTCATGGCCGGGACTCCGGCGAGGTTGGCCGGAATGGTGGTGATGTCGATGGCGTACATGGCCATCGGGTCTTCGGTCTTCTCACCGAACTTGAAGGCGGTGACCGGGCTGGTCGGACCGACGAGCACGTCAACCTTCTCGAAGGCCTTCTTGAAGTCGTCGATGATCAGGGTGCGAACCTTTTGCGCAGAGCCGTACCAGGCATCGTAATAGCCGGCCGACAGAGCGTAGGTGCCCAGGATGATACGGCGCTTGACTTCGTCACCGAAGCCGGCCTCACGGGTGTAGGCCATCATGTTGGCGGCGGTCTGCGGAACGCCCGCCGGCGGCATGACGCGCAGGCCGTAGCGCATGCCGTCGTAGCGGGCCAGGTTGGAGCTGACCTCAGACGGCATGATGATGTAGTAGGCGCCCAAGGAATACGGCAAGTGTGGCAGGGACACTTCGGTGACTTCCGCACCCATCTCTTCGAGCTTCTTGACGCCTTCGTTGAAGCGGGCCATGACGCCCGGCTGGAAGCCTTCGCCGCCAAGTTCCTTGATCAGACCGACCTTGAGGCCCTTCAGATCACGCTTCATGCCTTCGCGGGCGGCCGCCACCATCGGGCGCGGACCCTCCGGAATGGAGGTGGAGTCGCGCTTGTCATGGCCGCCGATCACTTCCTGCAACAAGGCCGCATCGAGTACGGTGCGGGAGCACGGGCCAATCTGGTCAAGCGAGGAGGCCATGGCGATCGCACCGAAACGGGATACGCCGCCGTAGGTCGGCTTAACACCGACAGTACCGGTCAGCGAGCCCGGCTGACGAATGGAGCCGCCAGTGTCGGTTCCCAAGGCGAGCGGGGCCTCGAACGCGGCCACCGCAGCTGCGGAACCGCCGCCGGAACCGCCCGGCACACGCTCGGTATCCCACGGATTGTGGGTGGTCTGGTAGGCGGAGTGCTCGGTGGATGAGCCCTGCGCGAATTCGTCGAGGTTGGTTTTGCCCAGCAGCGGCATGCCCGCGGCCTTGAGCTTCTCGATGACGGTGGCATCGTACGGCGGCACCCAACCTTCGAGGATCTTGGACGCGGCGGTGGTTTCGATGCCCTTGGTGACGATCATGTCCTTGATGGCGATCGGCACGCCGGCAAGTTCCGGCAGCTGGGCCTTCTCGTCGTCGGATTTGGCATCGAAGGCGTCGGCCTGTTCAAGAGCCTGTTCGCCGGAGACCTTCAGGAAGGCCTTGACGCTCGGCTCAGCGGCTTCGATGACGTCGAGATGGGCCTCGACCAGTTCACGGCTGGAGACTTCCTTGGCCTTGACCTTGGCCGCCATCTCGGCGGCGGACAGCTTGACGAGTTCAGTGGTGCTCATATCACTCCTCCCCCAAAATGCGTGGTGCGACGAACATGCCGGCCTCGGAGACCGGAGCGCCTGCGGTCGCTTCTTCCTGGGTCAGTGGAGTCTGCGGAACATCCGGACGCAGATAGGCCTCCAGCGGAATCGGGTTGGCGGTCGGCGGTACGTCATCAGTGGCGATTTCCTGCACCTTGTTGATGGATTCGGCGATGACGTTCAGATCGCCCTGCAGACGGGTGATTTCCTCATCGGTGAGTGCGATTCGGGCCAAATCGCCCAAATGCACGATTTCTTCTTTGGTGAAAGTAGGCATGCCCCTAACAGTAACGCGTCTGTGTGACGAGCACCCGTCTTTTCATTCGCCAGCCCAATGCAGTCCGCGGCGGCTCTTCCCCTGCCTGTTGCAGTCCCGCATCGGCCTCTTCGCCAACCCAATGCAATCCACATGGCGGATTATTCCCCAGCCTTTGCATATGGCGGATATTCCAGCCACTGGAGAAATCATCCCGCTAAAGACCCCATCAGGAACCCAATCCCTCCAGTCACTGGAGGAATCACCCCGCTCAGACGCCCTTCAGAAACCCAAACCCTCCAGCCACTGGAGAAATCACCCCGCTAAGACCCCATCAGCGGGATAAAGCATCCAGTGACTGGAAGAAATACCTCGCTCAGAAGCCCCGTAACGACCATATCCATCCAGCGACTGGAGAAATCACCCCCGCAATATGACCTCTCGGCATGCGGATTCATCCAGCAGCTGGAGGAATCGGACGATGCGTTACCATATCGACGGCAAAGTTATGCACAGACACGCCGAGAGGCCTTTGAGTTATCCACATTTGCCTATCGCGCTTCCCTCGGTACCAAGCCACAGGGTAGCGTCGAATCATGAAAGCGTATCCTCAGATTGACAGGCTTCTTGATCAAGCCGAAAGCGCACAACGATGTGCGCACAGTAGCAAGCCCTTGATGCAGAAAGGGCTCTATCGCAGATACCTCGCGGGGGATCTGGTCAAGCCGTATCCCGGACTGTTCGCACGTTCGGCATACTGGAATCGTCTGAATGCCGCGGAACAGTCGTTGCACGCAGCCCGTACGCTCAAAGATCTCCACGGCAATTGGATCTTCGCGGGAATCACCGCAGCGGCAGCGCATGGTTTTGAACACCAATGGCTCCTGCATCACCAAGGGTTGACCATCACCCTGCCCACACGCGGCTCATACCGTTCACATGACAAGCTCAATGTCATCTACAGTCCATTCCCGAAAGACAACGCGGTCATCGTGAATGGTATACCGGTCACCAATCCGGCGCGTACGCTTCTTGATTGCGGCCACATGCTGGAATTCCGGTTCGCCTTGCCGATTTTCGATTCCGCCGCCGCCGAAGGGGTCGGCAACGATCAGGTATTGCAGGAATGCGTCCGTACCACGCGTGACTGCACGACGATCTTCAGACTTATGCAGCATGCGGATTCGAGTAGCGAGAACGGCGGTGAATCCTTGGCACGCGGAACCATGATCGAAGCCGGCTTTTCGATTCCTCAGCTTCAGATACCCTTCACTGATCCCACAACCGGAGAGCGGTTCCGTGTGGATTTCTTGTGGCGTGCGGATGATGGCAGGATCATCGTAGGCGAATTCGATGGCACGGCGAAGTATGTGGATCCGGAAATGACCGGTCGGAACAGCATACAGGAAACCGTCCAAACGGAACGTAATCGTGAGCAGGCCTTACGTCGTGCCGGAGTCACGGAAGTCGTCCGATTCACCTTCGATGACGTTCTGCAACGCAACCCGCTGATAGCGAAGTTGCGCCGCGCGGGAGTCCCGACCGTACCATGATGCGTTCATTTCCAGTCGCCGGAAGCATCAATCGCAGCCCGTCAAGACCGGGGAACGGCATGCTGAGCAATCCAGGCGTGCATGGAGACTGCGGCCGCAGCACCTGCATTGATGGAGCGAACCGAACCGAATTGGGAGATGTAGACCACATCGTCGGCCAGCTCGAGCGCCTTCTCGGACAGACCCGGGCCTTCCGCGCCGAAGAGCATGAGGCAACGCTTGGGGAAATGATAGGTTTCCATCGGCACGGCACCGGGAATAATGTCAAGAGCAATGATGCGTGCGGCCTGCAGGTCGGCGATTTTCGACTCTAATTCAGCCAGTTGCGCCAGCTGCTCTGTGTTTTTTTGAGCGTCATATGCAGCCAAAGTATTCGATACGGTGCCGGATGATCGGGGTTCGGCACCGGTATCGGCAATGTCAGAGACATCGGTTTGCGGCGGTACGAAGACGCAGGCATCGTCGGGACGTGGTCCGGTCGCGGTTCCACGCATGCGGCATGCGATGGCCGCAGCCTGCGATTGCGCCGCGGCGATTTCACCTGAAATGCGGTATTTCCAGCATTCGACGAGTTCAGCGATGGATGGATGGTTTTCGACGTGTTGGTACAGTTCCGTCATGAGTGCGCCCTTGCGATTCCATTTGTGCGGCCCGACGATGTGTACGCGGGATGCTTGGAATGCATTGGCCGTGCGCACCATGGATCCGATGTTGAAGTCATGCGTCCAGTTCTCCACGGCGACTTCGAACTCATGACGGCCATGCGCGTCAAGATCGGCCTTGATGGCCGCGACGGACCAATAGCGGTAGCGGTCGAGCACATTGCGACGATCGCCTGCATCAAGCAAGGATGAATCGAATCGCATATCGAAATTCGGGGATTGCGGATTGTCCGGACGCGGCTCTCCCGGATGGGTTTCGGCCCACGGGCCTACGCCCACCTCACGGAATACCGGTTCGCCGGACGCTTTCGCCGCGACATCGATAGGGTTGGGTGCGTGCATGGTTCCTTCCGATTTTCATCCCGTACGCGTCAGCATCAGGCAGGGCCTAGGTTTTCCGCCCTCTGATGCAAGTGAGCAACGAGCCGACTCAGTGAAGCTCGGACTCCTTGTACACTTCGATGAATGGCAACTCGGACTCATCGCCGGAGACCGGATTGACGACCTTGATGGTCGGATGGATCATATCCACGCCACCAATCAACGACGCCACGGCGAGCACTTCGGCCCCTTCCCTCTCCACGACGGAAAAGTCGAGACTCAGTTCGTTGCCATTACGCAAGGTGACAAGCGAGGAGGTTTGCACATACGACTTTTCGGACAGCCAGGAGTCGAGCAGCACCACGCGCTTGCCCGTGATGGACGGTCCCTTGATGGACGGGTACACGAAATCCATGACGAATCCGTTCAAGTCTTCACCACGGGAGGCCGCAGCCTGGATCATGGCGGAGACCAACGGCACCGCAGCGGCGGTCAACGCGCCGACGGCATCGACATCATCAACGGAATAGCCGGCTTCCTCCAACGTATCAAGCAAGATATGCCCGACGACGGAGGCCCCGCGATGATCGAACGTCACGGATGCAAGCTCTGAGAACGGCTTGTCCTTCATCTCGGCCTGCAGTAGGGTCTTGAGCTGATCGCGCGGCTCGAGCATGGCGAAATCGACGGTGGACGGCTCGATGGCGGTGGCGGCCGATGCGACCTCGGTGGCGGCCGGCACGGTCTTACGGAAAGTCTTCTCGTCAGTCATGGCTCCAGCCTATCCTTTCGGCTCGTCAATCCCTCGCATCATCTACGGTTTCGGGCGCCGTCAGCTCACGGATATCCGCCTTCTCGGATGGAATGATTTCCACGGATTCGATGACCTTGCCCTGATCCACGCGTTGCAGTTTGCGAGCAGTGACCAGCACGCGGGACTCCAATGACGAGGCGAACGCATTATAGGCGCCAACCGTTCTGGTGATCGCCGTGCCGAGTTTGGTGGCGCGCTCCCCCAGCACCGCGAAACGCTCATACAGTTCACGTGACAGGTCGAACAGCATTTTCGCGTCATCGGTAAGGCTCTGCTGTTGCCAGGCGTAAGCCACCGACTTCAACACCGCCCACAACGTAATCGGTGAGGTCAAAGCCACCTTACGGGCGAATGCGTCGTCCATCAGCGTCGGATCGGTCTCCAAGGCGGCCTGCAGCAGCGATTCGTTCGGGATGAAGGCGATCACGAAATCCGGCGCGTCCGAGAACGCGTTCCAGTAGGCCTTGTCCCCCAGCACCTTCACATGCTCGCGCACTGCCTTGGCATGGGCCCTCAGCAGATCCGCCTTGCGCACCAGCTCCTCCTGCGAAGCGGTGTCGGGAATCTCGCAGGCACGTTGATAGTCGGCATATGGTGCCTTTGCGTCGATCGGAATGGTTTTACCACCAGGCATGTGGATCACCATGTCCGGACGCTGGGTATGCCCGTCCGCATCGGTGACGACCACCTGCGTATCAAAATCGACATGTTCCAGCAGACCCGCCGATTCGACGATGTTACGCAATTGCGCCTCGCCCCAGGCGCCACGTACCTTGTTGTTGCGCAATGCAGCCGACAGCGAGCTCGTCTCACGGTCGAGCCGCGCCTGCTGTTCCCCCAAACCCTTGAGTTGCTCGCCGAGCGCACCCATTTCACGCTTGCGCCCCTCTTCGATTTGGGAAACCTTCTCCTGAAGGGCGTCAAGATTCTTCTGCACAGGAGCCAGAGCGGAGAGCACCTTGCTCTGCTCCCGCAACTGCCGCTCGCTTTCGGTCTGCCGACGTTCCGCCTCCGCGACGGCCTTTTCACGCTCACGTTCGATTCTCGTCTGCTCGGCGCTTTGCGCCTGCGCCAGCTGGGATTTGAGATATGTCAGCTGCTGATTCAATCCTTCGGACTGCGTGCGGTACTGTGCCACGGATGTGGTCAGATCGCCGATCCGTCGCCGACCGTCCTCGATCTGAGCCTTCGCCTCGTTCAAGTCGGCGGTACGCGCATCCCGCGCCATGTCCTGCCCTCTGGATCGCCCCGCGAAAAAGCCCGCAGCCGCTCCAAGCGCGGCCACGATCACCATCAGCACCATTACAAACACAGGATTGTCGAACATATGTTCTAGTAAACAGCATGCGGTGGACCACGTGTCGCAGCCACGCCCGAATCCACTCGACGAACCGCATTCATCCGCACGAACGACCACCCGATACCCCGCGCTGGATTATGCTGGGGAACAGTCGTACGAGAGCGAAGGAACACAAGAGGCTGGTATGGGATTCGATTTGTTCATGGCCGCAGTCGCCATCGTGATCGCCTCCATTGCGACATGGGGCATTCTCAGATTCTTCCTCGGCCAATCGCCGACCGACGGCAGATCGTCGACGCCACCAACGCCGGACGATCGCAAGGACCCCCCGGCAACCGAAACATCGGCGGACCATGTGCGGAACCATCCCAACCCCAGTACCGATCCACCATCATCGGAAGCCGAACGGTCCGCCAACAAGCGGCCCGAAGCCGCCCCTGCCGCCAACTCCGCGGAATCCGCCGATGACGACCAACACATCGTTCCGCTGCTCGTCATCGCCACGATCCTTACGATTCCAACGTTCGTCGTCACCATGCTCATGCTCGGCAGCGTAACCATGCCCGACTGGCTGACCAATCCATGGCTGCATGCCATCGTGATCACGCCGGTCATGTTCTATTGCGGTGCGCCGATTCATCGCCGCGACATGCCCGCCCTGCATCAACGCACGCCGAATGCGGATTCGCTGATCTCGCTTGGCATGTCAATCGTCTATGTCTACAGTCTGCTGCTATGCGTGGTGTCTTGGATTTTTCCGGTTGGCTCACGCGATCCGTATTTCGCGTTCGTCGGTGTGGTCGTGATGCTGGCATTGATCATTCGCCTGATTCGCCGGAAGCTGGTAATCGTGCGGTTCCCGATCGAACATCCCGAAGATTTTGAGCAGGCGCTGAAGATTCGCGCAACCAATGCGTCGGCACAGTCAACACAGTCAACACAGTCAACACATGGAAAAAGCGCGGAAGAGGTTGTCTTCCGCGCCAGAATAGGCCATGTGATCCACACTCGCGTGCTACAGATCACCACTGCGGTGACGATGGTCGTCGCCGTGTGGACGTTCGCGCTATGGCTGGTGTTCGGCATGCAGCCGAAGCTTGCGGTTGCGGTGCTTATCGCCGCTACCGTGTTATCGGTCGCCGGCCTGGTGCTTGAGGTCGGCGACCGCGTTTCCTCCCTCTGACAAGGGAGGAAACGGTAAGGCCGATGCCGGCGGACCTCACTGAGGTTCGCCGGCAGCCTCTTTCCCGCAGGGGAACGGCCCGGCTTACTTGCCCATGTCCGCCAGTTGATCGCTCGCCCATGCGGACAGTTCGAGATGATCGCCGCCGGTCTGATCCACCAACACGGTGTCGCCGTCATGCACCTGGCCAGCCAGCAGCATGCGCGCCAGCTGATCGCCGACCTCGGTCTGCACCAGGCGACGCAGCGGGCGAGCGCCGTACGCCGGATCGTAGCCGGTGTTGGCCAGCCATTCGCGTGCCGAATCGGTCACATCGAGCGTGATGCGACGCTCGGTCAGGCGAGCGGAGACCTGCGCCACCTGGATGTCCACGATGCCGCCCAGTTCCTCACGGGTGAGCGGGTGGAACATGACCAGCTCGTCCAAGCGGTTGATGAATTCCGGCTTGAACTGCATGTGCACGGCATCCATCACGGCCTTCTTCTTGGCGTCCGCATCCAAGTCCGGATTGACGAGGAATTGCGACCCCAAATTGGAGGTCATGATCAGAATCGTGTTCTTGAAGTCCACGGTACGGCCCTGACCATCGGTCAGACGGCCATCGTCGAGCACTTGCAGCAGCACGTCGAATACTTCCGGATTGGCTTTCTCCACCTCATCGAACAGCACCACCGAGTATGGGCGGCGGCGTACGGCCTCGGTGAGCTGGCCGCCCTCCTCGTAGCCGATGTAGCCCGGCGCGGCGCCGATCAGGCGAGACACGGAGGCCTTTTCCATGTATTCGCTCATGTCGATGCGCACCATGGCCTTCTCGTCGTCGAACAGGAAGTCCGCGAGCGCCTTGGCCAGTTCGGTCTTGCCCACGCCGGTGGGGCCTAGGAACAGGAACGAGCCGGTCGGGCGATTCGGGTCGGAGATGCCGGCACGCGAGCGCCGCACGGCGTCCGAAACCGCTGCGATGGCTTCCTTCTGGCCGATCACACGCTTACCGAGATACTCCTCCATGTGCAGGAGCTTTTCATTCTCGCCTTGCATGAGACGGCCGACCGGGATGCCGGTCCATTCGGATACGATGCCGGCCACGGAATCGGCATCGACGTGGTCGGGCACCATCGGTTCGGTTTCGGCGACCGCGGTGCCGTTCGCGTCATTGTTGTCGGCGGCGGCTTCCGCTGCGGCCAGTTCCTTCTGAATCGCGGGGATCTCGCCGTACGAGATGCGGCTGGCCTTCTCCAGGTCGCCTTCGCGCATGGCCTTGTCGGCTTCTACGCGCAGGTCGTCGAGCTTGGCTCGCAAATCGCCGACCTTGTTGTGGCCGGCCTTTTCCGCATCCCAACGTGCCTTGAGGCCGCTCAGCTTTTCGCGGGCGTCCGCCAGATCGGCCTGCAGCTTCTCGAGGCGGTCCTTCGAAGCGGGGTCTTCGGCCTTCTTGAGCTGCATCTCCTCCATTTCGTAGCGGGTCACCTTGCGTTGCAGTTCGTCGATTTCCTCCGGCGAGGAGTCGAGTTCCATACGCAGGTGCGCGGCCGCCTCGTCGACCAGGTCGATGGCCTTGTCGGGCAGCTGGCGGCCGGAGATATACCGGTTCGACAGGGTTGCGGCGGCGACCAGCGCATCGTCGCCGATCGTCACCTTGTGGTGCGCCTCGTAACGTTGCTTCAGACCACGCAGGATCGCAATCGTGTCTTCCACGCTCGGTTCGCCGACGAAGACCTGTTGGAAGCGGCGTTCCAGTGCCGGATCCTTTTCGACGTTCTCTCGATATTCGTCGAGCGTGGTCGCACCGATCAGGCGTAGTTCGCCGCGGGCCAGCATGGGCTTGAGCATATTGCCTGCGTCCATGGAGCCTTCGGCGGCGCCCGCACCGACGATGGTGTGGATTTCGTCGATGAAGGTGATGATCTGCCCGTCAGACTTCTTGATCTCCTCGAGCACACTCTTCAGTCGTTCCTCGAATTCGCCGCGATACTTGGAGCCCGCGACCATGGAGCCGAGGTCGAGCGAGATCAGCTTCTTGTTCTGCAGGGTGGTCGGCACGTCACCGGCGACGATGCGCTGCGCCAGACCTTCCACGACGGCGGTTTTGCCGACGCCCGGCTCGCCGATGAGCACCGGATTGTTCTTGGTGCGCCGGCTCAGGATCTGGATGACGCGGCGGATCTCCTGATCGCGGCCGATCACGGGGTCGAGTTTGCCGTCTTTCGCGGCGGCCGTCAGGTCGGTGGAATATTTTTCGAGCGCCTTGTACGATCCTTCCGCGTCGGGGCTGGTCACTTTCGCGCCGCCGCGCACGCCCGGCACCGCCTTGCGCAGCGCTTCGGCGGTCACGCCGTTCTTTTCAAGGATTTCCGCGGATTGGTTCGGCTTGCTTGCCGCGATGCCGATGAGCAGGTGTTCGGTGGAGACGTATTCGTCGCCCATCGCCTGCATTTCCTTTTCGGCCTGCGCGATCGCGGCGGTCAGCTGACGGCTTGCCTGCGGCTGCGATGTGGTCGAACCGCTGGCAGCCGGCAACGCGACCAAGGCGTTGCGCACCGCAGCGCCGATGGCTTGCACGTCGCCGCCGGCAGCCTGGATGAGGCCGCGGATCACACCGTTTTCCTGGCGCAGCAACGCATCCATCACATGCAGCGTGTCGACTTGCGCGTTACCTGCCGCGGATGCGCTTTGAATGGCGTCTCCGATGGCTTCCTGCGCCATCGTGGTGAACTTTTGTTCCATATCATCCTCCATGATTCGCGCCGCTCGCGTATCGTCTTCGCAGCTCACTTGCCGCGAATCGACCGCAATCCGGCGCATATGTCGTTGTCTGATATGCTCAACCGACTTCACCGCCATTCTATTCCCAAAACTTGAGTCAACAACACTCAACTTTTGTTTTTCTTTTCCAGCGAATAGTGATCCAGATACACAAAAACCGGCTGATTCATGACGGAAAGATGTCATGAATCAGCCGGTTTTTATGGAAATAAGCTCCTTAGCAGTCAGCAATCAGCCACGCAACACCACATTGCGCAACGAACCGATGCCCTCGACGTGCACGACGGCCTCATCACCCGGATCAAGATGTCCGGAAGCGTTCGGCGTGCCGGTCATGATCACATCGCCCGGCAGCAGCGTGGTGAAGCTCGAAATCGCGGCGATCTGTTCCGGAATGCCATGAATCAGGTTCGCCGTGGTACCCGACGCCATCTCAACATCCTCACCGTTGAGCGTGAACGAGATCTTCGCATCCTTCCAGTCCAGGTCATCACGCGTCACAATCCACGGACCGAGCGGACAGGCGGTATCGAAACCCTTCGCACGTGTCCACGTTGGATCGAGTCCCTGCAGGTCACGCAGCGTCACGTCGTTCACGCAGGTGAAGCCAAGCACATAATCCATGGCCTGCTCCACCGGCACGTTCTTGGCGATGCGCCCCATCACCACGGCGACCTCCGGCTCGAAATTCATGTCGTTGGAGCACGGCGGAATCACAATCGGATCGTCCGGACCAATCACGGAAGTGCTCGGCTTGGTAAAGATCACCATATCCTCCGGCGCATGCTTGATTTCGGAGTGACCGGCCTCATGCATGAACTGCGCATGCGCCTCGTAGTTTTTGGCCAGACCGTACACCTTCGACGGAATCACCGGCGCAAGCAGGCGAATGCCGTCACCGTCGACCGGAAAGCGCTCGCCGGTCGGCTGGACGGCGGCGCCGGACAGTGGATAACCGTCCAATGCCACCAGATAATCCTTGCCGTCGCTTTCGTCGGTCTGCACGAAAGCGTACTGCGGTACATCATTATGCGAAAAACGTGCGATTCTCATGCCCTTTAGTCTACGCCGGTTCAGACGGACCGCTCGACTTCGGTGCGCGCCTGGAGATCGAGTCGCATACGCAGGGTACCGACCTCCTGCTCCAATTCGTCGATTCGCCGCACCTGCTGGTAGATCATCAGGTCACGTACATCGACGCTACCGTCACGCGGGGCAGCCGGAAAGGTGATTGCGCGAAGAGGCGCCTGCGATTGCGAAGGGGACCGATCCGAAGTCACGGTCTGCATCGACGCGAGCACATGTGCACTGGCGGCATCCAATCGATCATCATATTGCGGACCGGCCATTGCATCGCTCGAGCTCTTACGCCACCTCGCAAAGCAACGCTCGATGCGCTTGTAACCGATCAGCGCCGGGTCGAGTCCCGCCTCACGGAACAGTTTGACCGGTGATTCGCCGGCATGATACCGCCGCATGCACGATTGCTTGAACGCCTCGGAATAGGTGATTCTTCTCGCCGTGGCCTCGGCCACCGCAGGCAATGTCTTCAGATAGGCGACCTCTTCAGGACTGAACATTCCTCCGCCGTTAGACATGACGACCCTCCTCCGTGCTACATGTGTTCACACCCGGGATCAACGTCGAAAACCGCCTCCGTCTTACCGCCTCGATTATTGCCCGATGGAGTTTATGGTAGATGAAAACAAGTCTCATCTCAAGTGCAATTAACCTATACCCCTAACTCCCTCCTTATTGCTACCAATTCACCTTATTTTTGTTGATTTTTCAACGACTCACCCACCCTAGTCATCAGCATGTATAAAACACCCTAATTCATCACCCTTTCTTAAGATATTTATGTAAATCAATTGACTTATTTACCGTATTCCATATCACTGTGGAACCTAACGGGAAAAACCTTCCCGCACCTTGCCGAACGACATGCAAAGGTGCCGCCCGCGGTTTTCGCAAGCGGCACCTGATCCGGATTTTCGCCCGGAGTTTTCCGGTCAAGGCGTTCCGGCAATACCCCCCTCAGTCACATCGTTCGGACGTCAGGACTCGACCAGCGTGTTCCGGGACTTGAGCGCCACGGCCGCGCCGGCACCGGCCAGCAGCAACGCCACGATGGTGAACAGCACGGTTCCCGCGGCACCGGTAAGCGGCAGCTGGGTGATGGACTTCACGTTCTTCACCGTAATCGCACCGTCAGCACCGGAGGTGGCCAGTCCCAGCACGTTGCTGCCGTCAGCCAACGCGAAGGTCGCCTTCTTGGCGTTCTGGTTGATGGAGACCTTGATGTTGAATTCCGCCAGGAACTGCTTGGAATAGTTCAGATCTTCGCGGGTCGCGGTTTCCTTGACGGTGTAGGTGCCTTCCGGCAGGGCGAACACCTTGACCTTGCCGTTTGCGCCGGACTTGATGTCGGCTGAGGCGGTGGCGGCGGTGCTCAGCATGTAGCCGTTGTCGGTAGGCACGAACGTAAGGGTGTTGCCTCGCGCGTCCTTCACATTGAAGGTCACGCCTTCCAGAGCGTTCTCTTCATCGCCGACGCCGATCTTGGTGAATTCGAACTTACCGGTGATGAGTTCGACCTCATCGCCGTCCGTCGAGGTGTTCGGGTCGGTGGCCACGGTTGGTGTATTGGTCACCGTCTCGCTTTCCTTGACTTCTTCGTTGATTACGCCGGTGTACTGCACGTAGATGGTCTTGCCCGCATTCGCGAGGCCGGCCTCGCTGGCCGCATAGTTGCTCAGATCGACCGTGAACTGGTCCGTGCCGTTGCCCTTGAGCTCGTTAGCGGTGAAACCACTGACCACGTAGTTGTTGTCAGCCGGGATCTCGGTTACGTTAACCGTCTCGCCATCGACGGTGATTGTGGAGGAACCGCCTTCGACGTACACCTTGATGTCATTATTGACGGTCAGGCCCACGCCCGGCTTATCCATGATCTTGAACATCGGATCGGTCTTACCCAGCATGTTCGGCAGCTTGACCTGGATGGTGTAGTTCGCGACACTGCCGACGCCCATGGCCTGGGCCTTCTCTTCGGCGGTCTTTCCCGGGGTCGGCGGCGTGTTCGACTTCGCCACGACGGTACCGAGGGTCAGCGGATCACCAGACTTGCGGACGAACTTGGTGTAGGTTGCGCCGTTGGCGGTCACCTGCGTGGCCACGACCGTAGGCACGCCGTTCGTGTCGGTAATCAGATACCAGCCTTCGGTCACGTCCAGGGTGACCGTCGACGCTTCAAGCGCAGCGGTCTTCGTATCGGTCGGGGTCAGGCCGGAAACGTCCAAGGCGTCAGCGAATGCGCGCAGCTGTGCGTCGGTGAATGTCGCCACGTACGCGGCCGGATTGTCCTTGTACGGGTCCGGAATCTCACTCACGCCGCCCGCACTCTTCGCCGCAGCCTCAACGGCGGTCTTCGCCGCATCGACGGTGTTGACCTGCACCTTGCTCATGGTCGGCGCGGTACCCTGCGGATCGGCGAATTCGGCGAACTTGTATGCCTTGAACTCGGAACCCGCGGCCGCGTTCGTCACGGTGATTTCGGCTGCGGTCGTCGGATCGGCCTGTGCGCTCGCAGCGCCTAGGGCCATGCCGGCCAGCAGCGTCGCCGCGGCGGCCACGCTTGCAAAAAGCTTCCTCGCGTTCATGATGAGAAACCTCTCTTCCTTGTAATTGTTGCTTGGGTGTTCACCATTGATTCGAATGTTGTGCGTTATCAGGATTCGTGTCCGGCCGGGGCACTATCGGCTTGGCCGGATGCGTCCGTTCAGTCATTGGTTGCTGCCATCACCCCCATCAGTACAACCGTTTCTTGCCGCTCCAGATGGAGACGATGATTCCCGCCACGACGGCGATCAGACCGAAACAGCCACCAATGAGCAGCCACTGTCGACCGGTGAGGTCACCTGCCGCGGGGAGCGTCGCAACCGAGATATAGCGATTGACGAACGCAGCCGTCAGATCGTCGGCCGGCTGTTGTTTGTCGGCTGCGATGTCCCGGCCATCGCGATCCTTGATCTGCACGACCTGCGTCACCTTCGCCTCGTATTGGCCGGCCGCATTCTTGGCGACGGTGACGGTGACGTGATATTCGGACTTGTCAAAACGCCAACCGTGCCTGGCCGCAGGCTGTACTTCCACCACCTTGAAGGTATAGGTGTCGGTACCGTCGTTCAGCGGAGTCGAGAATGTCAGCGGATCACCTGCGGAATCGACGGTGAATGCACCCGGCTTGGAGATATTCGCTTGCAGGTTGCCGATCGAAGTCGTCTGCTTGCCGCCTTCGAGACCTTTCAGCATGGCACCGGTGTTCTGCGCCTTCTGCGTATCCGACGTGATGTCGGTCAGTTCGAAGTCGAAGGATTCCGCATAGTCGTTGCCCTGGGTCTTCTTGCTGAGCTTCACGCCGTCTTGCAGCGTAACCGTGTTGCGTTGATTCCGTACCGTGCATTCGTAGGTTTTCAGCGGCTTCTGCAGGTCGGCGTTCTTGTCGGCGAGCGCCCACAGCTCATTCTTATCGATCGTCACCGTGACGTTCGCGTCGCCGACTTGGGTGTAGCCGTCGACCGCGTCTTCGGTAAGCGTGTATTCGCCTGGCGCAAGTTTGACGAAACTGTCGTTCCATTGATTGTCGGCGTTCAACGTCACTGTGAGGTCGACCGCATCGTCGTAGCCTTTGAGGTGCATCTGCACTTCCGTACCGTCGACAGGTTGCACATCGGGCCATTCCTTGGTCACTGCGACGTTGGCGACCGGTATCTGCAGTACCGGATGCCGGTAATTCGCGCAACTCGACCTGTCGTCGGTGGTGTAGCAGACTTGGGCCGTCTTGTTGGATCTGAAGCCGGCCTTGCCCGCCGAAGTGGCTCCGGTATTGGCATCGCCCGTCGCGTCATAGCCGGTCTTCGCATATGTCTGATAGGCGAAGTCGGTCGGTTCCACGTTGTATGACAGCGTATATGTCATGCCGTCCTTGAGCTCGTACGATTCGTTGAATTCGGCCCTGACGATGCCGTTGCCGTTTTCGCTGTACCACAACGCGTAATCCGTATTGAGTACCGGAGCGGTTTCGCCGGCCTTGCCACCGGTGACGTTCAGCGTAACGCCGCTCGTTACCTTGTAGAACGTCTTGCCATCGAACGTTCTCGCAGTGGATTTGTCGTAGGCGATGCCGCTCTGCTTGGCATACTCCGACAGTTCGTCGGTGATGGAGACGCCCGTATACACGTGCTTTTCGGTGATGGTCTTCTGGATATCGTTGAAGATCCGTGCCAGCTGCGTGGCGCTGGAGGCCGAATAGTAGTAGTCGCCGGAGGCTCGGTCGCCCAGATTCCGATACCCGGTGGCATTCGGATAATTGCTCGAGATGCCGTGCATGAACTTATTGGCGTTGCTGGCGGACGATACATTCGCCGACGGATTCGCGCCATCGAAAATGCCGATGGAGTACACCGTGGTGCCGGCATTCTTCAGCGTCTTCGCATTGGAAATCGCATTGTTGGCAATAGTGTCATTAAACCCGCTGATACCAGGTTCACCATCCGTAAAGAAAACAATGTACTTCTTCACGCCGGTGCGATTTCCTTTTTTCAGGGCCTCCTGTGCCTTCTCGAAGGCATAGTCGGCTTGGGTGGCGCCCGAAGCAGTCAATGCCTTGACCGAAGTCTTCAATGAACTCATGTCCGACGTCAGACCGTTCACCACCTGAGTGCAGTTATACCTGCCGCTACCATTGGTCTGACAGGTTTGATCATTGCCCTCACTATCGTTCTTATCACTCGCGAACTTCACCAAGGAGACTTGCACCTTCTTATCCTCTTCCGAGATGGATTCGTTCGTCTGATCGGTCTTATCCAAGAAGGAATTCACGGCGCTCTTCAACGCATCCAGCTTTATCGCGTCGTATAGTTGGGTCCCGTATTCAGCATTCGAACTGCTCTTTGGCGTGATGCTCTGCCACTGCCATCCATTCTGGTAGCCCCAGCTATTTCCGGACGCATCCCAGGTCACCGCCTCATACTTCGGATTCGAGTCAGAGCAATTGCTGGCGCATCGGTAGTAGGTCTTTGACGTGTCCAAATCACCTGAATAGATGGGAAGTCGCTCATTCATGGAACCGGACACATCCAGCACCAAGGCGATGTCTATCGGGGTGGTGTCCGTGGTGGAGGTGGAGGCGTCCTTGCCGGTTACGTCAAGTTTGAGTGTGTAGGCGCCATTGCCTTGGTATTCGATGCTCTTGGTATGCTCCGGCGTCGACAATCCTGCGGAGGCGGACTTCAGCATGCCCCGGTACGACGCAATACCAAGATGTACCGTCTTATCGGCATTATCCTTAGTTTTGTCGTCTTTCGCTTCGTTCTGATTCGCCACGGTATCGGCATCATCGTCATCCGATTGAACCGACCGCTCAACGGTCGTAGGGTTCTCGGTTCCCGTTGGTTTCTGGGTTGGCGTTGCGGATGTCGTCGCGGGTTGCGCTTCCGACGGAGTGGCAAGTTCCATAACAGGCTCGTCGGCTGATCCGGCCTTCTGCTCTTCAGATTGTTTCACGAGCTGTTCCACAGACTGTTCCGTGGATTGCTCCGTGGGCGCGCTCTCAGCCGCAGGATTCCCTGACCCTTCGGATACATTCTCGGACGGGGTGGATTCCGCTGCCGGAGTAGCCTCGGATACATCGTTCGATGCACTGCTCGCGGAAGCCGTCGCGACTTGTTCGGCCGCCGCCGCATCGGCGTCATCGGCCAATGCCATCGTACTTGCGCCGGCCATGCCACCCAGCATTGCGAGGGTAGCCGCCATGGCCATGAGCTTCTTTCCAAGATCCTTGCGATGTCGGTCGCTCAAGCCGGCAAGCAGATCCTTGATTCTCTTCATAGCATGTCCATCTCTTCGTCTCGACGCGTAAGGCCGGCTCCGTCACGTGCCTTATGAAACGGACTGTAGGGAAGAAAGCCCTGCGGCACATACACCCTCCTAGGGGGAGCCTCCAACCACTGACATCATCGAAAATCGTTGGAATTCCAACAAGACCATACCCTCTTCGGCAACCTCTTCAAGACGTGAAAACATCCTCTTTCAAGGAGGCGCGCAAAAGCCCCATGCCGGTTGCGACGCATCGAAACCACCATGGTCGCGACATGATGATCATCCGCCGCTCAACCACGAGACGGCCAACATTCGGCATGACGCATGATTCTACGCTTCGGACGAATCAGTCTGAGCATGATGAAGCACAACACCATGCCGCCAACCAGAACGCCGACACCCACCCACAGTCCGATGCTGCGCGCATCATGCAGGTCGGTCGGGTCGGGTGCGGGCATGGGAATCGACACACGATGCCCCGAAACCAGCAGCCGCTGGGTATTGATGCCATACGGCGTGCAAGTCATCAAGGTCAGACGATCCTCCCCCGGCTCGATTGTGAGACGTGATGTGTCATTCGGATCAATCACGCCGATGCGATCCACCTGGTAGCCAAGGGTTTCACCCATCACCTCGACATACATGAAATCACCCTGCTTCATCTCGTCAAGGCGGGTGAACATCATCGCCTCGACCAGACCACGATGCCCGGTGATCACCGCATGCGTGTTCGTGCCACCGACCGGCAGGCTCGTACCATACAAATGCCCGGCACCCTTGGCGAGCGCCTGCTCCGACGTACCATGATAAATCGGCAGTTTCACGCTGATTTTAGGAATCGACACGGTTCCCATAATGCCGGAGCCGGAATCAAGCAGACCCTGATACTCCTCATCCTGACTGGAGACGGAATCCCCGTTACCGGAACTCTGCGAAACGCCCGCGGCCGACGCGAAAGGATCCACGGCCTCACCAAGAATCGGCTGCCCTTCCTTGGCGAGACGTGCGTTATAGGCGCGGGCATCGGCAAGCCGGTCCTCAGCCTGCGGGTACGGCCAGCCCGCAACCGTTTTCGCCACCGCATCGGAAGTATTCGACAGACTCCGCGCCGATCGCACCTGCATGACCACCGGAAACAAGCCTACGCATAAGGCCGATGCGATCAACAGCGCCGCAAGCGCACGCATCACCATGAACTGCACGAGCCGCATGCGACGCCGACGCACCACATCCGATACGTCAACCACCTCAGCAAACGCCACAGGCTCCCACCGGAGGGCAACGGCCCGAGACACCTCCCGCCGCACGCTGACTCTGCGAAGCATCATGCATCTCCTTCGAACGCAACAATCTTCGCATCACCACCCCTGTAATCCATGCCCCCTATTGGAGGGGTCCATGATCATTCCCGCAGGCAGGAACGTATGGGCCGACGCTAGATGAACGCGCGCTCGCCGAAGATGGCGGTGCCGACGCGCACAATGGTAGAGCCTTCGGCGATGGCGAGCTCCATATCGCCGGTCATGCCCATCGACAGTTCCAGGCAGCGTTCGGTTCCCGGCGTCTTGGACGCAAGGATCAGATCGCGCGTCTTGCGCAGATGCGCGAAGCATTTGCGAATCGTGGTCTCATCGTCGACATGCGCGCCAATCGTCATCAGGCCCTGCAGTTCGAGGCCATCCAACGTGCCTATCTTCTGTGCGATGCGGATGGCGTGCGCCGGATCGCAACCTGACTTCGACGCCTCGCCGGACTCATTCACCTCCAGCAGCACGCCGACCGTAATGCCGCGCGCGACGGCCCTGCGCGAAATCTTCTCCGCCAAATCGACCGAATCCACCGACTCGATCGTGTTGACCACCGGTAACACTTTGCCAATCTTGTTGCTTTGCAGTTGACCGATCAGATGGAACGGAATATGCGTACCGTCCGCATCGCCGGCAACCGCGCCGCCGGCAACCACCTCGGCAGTGGCCGCCCCCAACGTAAAGCCGCGTTGCGCGCACTGCTTCAGCAATCCTTCGGCCTTTGCCATCACTTCCTGCGGACGATTCTCTCCGATCATGCGCACCCCGGCGTCGATCGCGGTCATGATTTCGCCGACGTCACGCGTCTTCGTGGCTGCCAGCAGTTTCACCGAACCGACTTCGCGACCGGCTTGGGCTTCAGCAGTGGCGACACGGTCCAGCACACGATGCACGCCGTCCGTAATCTCCTGTGCGCGCGCCGCATCGATCACCTCATTGGCAAGGTTTTTGTGGTCCATATAAGCAGTCATCTCATCGCCCCTTAACGTCGGATTCCCGATCCCTTTCCCTAGGGTATGAAGAAGCCCGTACGAGCCGGCCTGAAGTGAAGCGATAAAGCGGTCGGCAATAGTCGTACGGGCTAACATCAGACGACAGTAGAAGGGGGACTTCAAGACTCCGTCTGTAGTTTCTTTATGACTCAAAATGCCTTGATTGTTATGGCATATTCCATAATTTGAGACATTTCGAGGAAAATTTCGAGGGGTTAACCCCCTTGGGTTTCTGATTGTCTAGTAGGCACTCAGTCCTTGTCAGCATGTTGCCGCATTGCACGAACGTTTCCACGACTCAGGATTTGATGGTTTCGAACCGTTGCTCAAGCTCCCCGACACGCTGCTTCAACGCGATCACCTGGCAGGTCAACGACTGGATCTGCCCCATTTGCATGGTGATGAGGCGGTTACGCGCATCGGTCGGCATCACGGCCATCGCACCTGGCTGTTTGGCCTCGTTCATGATCTCATCATCATGCTTCCAACGCGCGATATTGCGTTCCACAAGCTTATGGCCGACGATCATGGGGCTCAGGCCGGCCGACGTAAAAATCACGCTCGGTCGCTCACCCTGTAGATAACGACTCATGCAACTGACTTGGAAATCATGCGAATACGTGATGCGATTTTCCGTAACCGCCTCGACCGCCGGCAGCGACCGTAGGTATTCGACTTCCGTCTGACTGAATCGTCTTCTCGTCATGTTCCACCCACTTTCACATTGTCATTACCGTTGACTCCGCTTACGCGCCGCGCGACATGGATACGGCTTACGTGCTCTGGACGGTTCACCCTATCATCAGAAACTCGAAAATGACGGGGGCAAAACCACCCGTATCGCTACGCGCTAAACCTCGTGTAAGCTATATCACACAATCGATTCAACGCTTTATCATACAATTCACCCCATCTCACCCCTTATGTGAATCGCTTCCTTTCCGGAGGAGAAGGTAGAGTCCTGTATGACCAACCACTCAAGGAGGTACGATGCCAGGCCGTTTCGCTCCGACGCCGTCAGGCCGCATGCACATCGGCAACATCTACGCGATGCTGGGCGCATGGCTTTCCGCACGCAGCAGCAACGACGCAATCTACCTGCGCATCGAAGACATCGACGAACCACGTGTCGTCCCCGGAGCGGCCGACCTCATCATGGACGACCTGCAATGGCTCGGCCTTGACTGGGACGGCGCGCCCGTATATCAATCCGCCCGACACCATCTGTATGAAGATGCCCTGCGCGCCTTGCAGCGTCTCACCATCGACGATTCGGGAGCCGTCACCGCAGATGCCACCGGAAACGCAACGCCGTTGATCTACCCCTGCTTCTGCTCACGCGCGGACATTCGCGCGGCTTCAGCACCGCAGGAAGGCGACCGTTTCATGATCTACCCCGGCACCTGCCGCAGGCTCGCCGAGACGAATCCGGACGAGGTACGCGCACGGCTTGCGCAGGGCAGGCGGCATTCCCTACGCATCGCCATGCCCGCTTCGAATTCGACGATTGCGTTTGAAGACCGTGTATTCGGCCATCAGGAATTCAATGTGACCCGCGAGATCGGCGACTCGGTCGTTCGCCGGGCCGACGGCCTGTTCTCCTACCAGCTGGTGGTCGTCGTAGACGATCTTGCCATGGGCGTCGACGACATAGTTCGTGGACGTGATCTGCTACGCTCCAACGCCCTGCAGATATGGATTCGGCAAGCCCTCACCGGCTCCACCGATTACTCTTACGCCCATCTCCCCCTCATCGACAATGCGAGCGGGCAACGACTTGCCAAGCGCGAGAAATCACTGGACATGGGCATTCTTCGCAAGCATGGCGCCACACCCGAACGAATCATCGGATACTGCGCCTGGCTGCTCGGACTCCAAGGCGATCCGCATTCCACGCATCCGCAACCCATGAGCGCCCAAGAGGCCCTGACCGAATTCAGCTGGACCAAGGTCAGAACCGACACCGCCGACCGTTCCCTTGACCCGCAGGCATTCAACACCTATTTCGGTCTCTAACGGCACGATGGTCGCTATCTGATCCACAGCTCATTATCGAGCGGATATTCGTTGGTCGTGCATCCGTCCAGATGCATGGACTGTTCCTGCATCAGCGGCGCAGACTGCCCGGCACCGGCGCACGGCGTCTCATTATCGGTATGACCAAGTCGATGCCCCACTTCATGATTGATCACCATTACGCGGTATCTCGCCATGTTCCCGCCTGCGGAAAGCCAGGCATCCGTGCCGCTATTCCAGCGATCGTCGTTGATGATCACGTTCTCGCCCACACGGCAACTGTATTCGGTGGAGCAACCCGACGAAAACGTGGTCATATATTGCGCTTCGGAAAGCACGATATTGAAGTCACAGTTTCCTTCCGCGCCCTGCACGAACGTAGCACCGGCACGCGGCCATCCGCGCTCATCGTTGAGAATACGGTAGACGGCATTGGAGAAGTCATCGAGCGAACCGACATCACCCTTCTCCGCTACGCAATAGGTGTACTGCGTGGGTTCATGGCCGTTATCCCGTGCCGTCTGCTGGGCCTTGGTGAGAATCTCGTTCCTCTGGTCATCGGTCAGCGGTGCCGATTGATGCTGCAACTCAGCCTGTACCGGATCCTCAGCATTGTCATCGTCTTGCGATTCGTTCGACCGTTCGGCAGCCGCATCGTTCTTGGAATGCTGCCGTTTCGCCGTCGTCTTGCCTGTCGTCGCCGACTGCGAGGCCTGCGCAGCCCGTTGCGCATGCGCCTTCATCCCGTGCACACTGCAGGACACCATCGCAATGACCAGAATCGCAAGCACGCAGGCCACCGTCCAGCGGCGAATGCGAAACACCTGCCGCGAATCCATCGTCACGGCCGTCTTCGGATTCAGCGCACGTAGCACATACCGTATGAATCGCACCATGGCTCCCTCCCACAATATGCGAAGGTCCGCGGAAAATATCCACGGACCTCAAGCATAGCTGTACATCAGGCGAACAGCGACTTAAAGAGGAATGCGCCTACGATCGCACCGGCAATCGGAGCCACAACCGGAATCCAGGCCTCACCCCAACGGGAGGATCCCTTGTGCGGAATCGGCAGAATGGCGTGCAGCAGTCGAGGCATAAGATCGCGGGCCGGGTTCAGACCAGGGCCGGTCGGGCCACCCATGGAGGTCACAAGGCCCCACACGATGAAGCCGACCACGATGGCTGCGGCGGCGTGATCTTCCTTGCCCCACGGCATTTCGAGGCAGCACAGTGCGCCAAGCACCAGCATGAGGGTGCCGAAGAACTCGTTGACGAAGTAGTTGACGCGGTCGTTGTGAGCATCGGTGGTGCAGAAGGTGCCGAGAATGGCGTTGGCATCTTCAGTATCCTTGTAATGCGGCCAGTAGGTGATGTACACGATGAGCTGACCGACAACGGCACCCAGCAGCTGGGCGATGATGTACGGCAGCACCTGACCCCACGGGAACATGCCGTTGATGGCCTGGGCGAGGGTCATGGCCGGGTTGATGTGCGCGCCGGAAACGCCGCCGAACATCAGCACCGGGAACATGACGCCGAAACCGTAGCCCATCGCGATGTTCAGCCAACCGGCATGATAGCCCTTGGTGTTCTTCAGCTCCGCATTGGCGACAGCGCCGTTGCCGAAGACCATCAGTACGGCGGTACCGACGAATTCAGCGGCGAGTTTGATAAAGAGTGAGTATTCCACTTCGTCTTCCTCTTATTGCTTCTTCTCGTATTGACACAAGATTAAATTGCGATTCCGCTCTAAGCGGACAACAGGGCAAGATACTACTCCCACCCATGTCTTTTCGATCCGGAGACCACTGATATATATGAGACGGCATAGATAAAGGAGCGGCCTGCAAGAAGAGCGGTCACGAATTGAACGAAGAATTATAGGAATACCGCTTTCGATACGACGGGCCGTATGATACCCCTAAACATCCCTGTATAAAGAACCTCTTGCACCGCTCCGACGCCGGGGAGAAGCTTCGCCGACGACCCAATCGGTTTGTATGGGCCGATGACCGAACGTAGTCGGCATACAATCAGTCTTTCACTGCTTTTCCTCACACGGAAATTCTTGACAGATAAAAGGAATCTGTCAGGAATTTCATCCGGTACCTGACGCAACCTTTCAGCTCGCGTTCACAAAACAGGGGCTCGGGGGAGAAATTGTACACATATGTACCCTGAGAAAGGCGAGAGATGCGAGATTATCTCGTTGGTTTAGGAAAAAATCCGATTCAACGGCTTCCCGCACCGCTCGCGATTGAATCAAGAGAGGGTACTATGAGAACAACCAACAATCGAATACACATCCCATCCGCTCTATCGGCTCTGATTGCAACAGTGGCGATTATGGTCGTGAGCGTATTCCCTTCGGCTCTGGCATATGCGGATGGCGGCTCCGCCCCGACCGTGCCGGTACAGGTGTCGAAGGTCGACGCCGACGGCACCGCGCTCAGGGGCGCGCAACTGCGCATCTCCCATAAGGACGCCAATGGCGCGGACGTTATCGACGCCGAATGGACCTCAGACGGCACCGTGCACACCGCCGACCTGCCCGCAGGCGACTACACGCTCACGGAGACCACGGCCCCTGAAGGATACGACAAGGCGGCCGACCAGACGTTCACCGTCAAGGCTCCCGAAAATCCCGCCCCGACGGACTATTCCTTCACTACACAAAGCTCGTTGACTTCGGGCGCGCTCGTGTCGAAGGACGCCTCCAAGACGGTCTCCCCCGTGTACTGCTTCAACCTGCGGAAGTCCAGCCCGACGAGCGGACTGGACTACACGAGGGTCGAAGGCTCAGCCACCGCGTTCAGCCAGCTCGCCCAGCGCGCACGCCCCGGCACCGACCTGTACCAGGATGTGCTGCGCGTGCTGTACAACGGCTATCCGAACAACAAAGCAGGTATCCAACAGAAGTACAATCTGAGCGATCTGGAGTTCGCGGAGGCGACTCAGTATGCGATCTGGTACTACACCGACTCCCGTCCGGTCGTGCCGCATCCCTATTCCGACGCCGTTCAGGCCCTGGTTGACAGCACGGCGAACATTCCTTCGGGACAGACCCTGGACATCTACAAGACATCCAACGATCAATATCAAAATCTGCTGGCTACCGAATTCCATCAGGCCACCCCGCCGGTCAGCCTGATCATGGTCGGCCAGAAGACCCCGACCCCGACGCCGACGCCGTCTCAGCCGACGACTCCGACTCAGCCGAGCACTCCGAGCACGCCGACTGCGCCGTCTCAGCCGAGCACACCTGCGCAGAACGCTCCGGTGAAGCCTCTGGAGAAGACGCCGCAGAAGCCGTCCAAGGTGACCACCACCCAACCACAGGTCAAGAACCTGTCGAATACCGGCAGCAACGTCACCATCCTCGCGATCGTGGCCGTAATCGCCCTTGTGGCAGGTGGAGTCCTTGTTCTCGTGCGTCGTCGCATGAACTGAACACCATACGTTCCTCATCCGTTGTGGGGGTGTGTCCGCGTACGCAGGCACACCCCCCACACTGTTTCAACCGTCCGGAATCCAGTCAGGCGGTCATGGGCGTCGCAAATCACCGTCCCCAAAAATGAGGACGGAAACCAGCGACGACCCATTATCCGCCGATATGCCCGGCATCGGCACCTCGCATACAGTGACGGAACGGAATTCCGTCTGCGAGGTCAGGATGCATGCATCAGAGGGGGCGGTCCGACGAACCGCTCATCGTTCCACATACAATTAGACATAAGAAGATCACAGCAGATCCCGTTCTCTCGCATTATGCAAAACGGTGAAAGGCGGTAGTCATGGATACCATTCATCAGATATTATCTTGGGCCGGTATGACGGGAATCATCCTAGCGGTGGTGATTTCGGCATACTTGGCGTTCGTCCGCCATGAACATACATCGGATATCTCGGTCAGGCTCAACGGCATACTGATGGCGCTTTCCACGGTCCTGTTCGTCGCTGGCCGGCTTCATGGCACATCGCAGTCCGCCACGGTGCTGTGGTGGATCGCAATCGCATTGGTTGCCGTCTCGATCGTGTTGCTCGTCATCGCTGCTTGCCGTCCCTCGGGCAACGGGTCGACGACGACGCTCATTCGGATCTTATTCGTCCTGTACATCGTGGCGATGGCCGTCCTGCTGTTCAGCCTGCTCTGAGGGAAAAGCGACACCGCCAATCATCACGGCACCCGCGCAGATCGTCATGAGGATATGTTCAACGATGCTCAAATCGCATGCTCCTTTGATGGGTTTGTATGCCGAGGATGGACGTTGAAGGCACACATCCCAAAGCATTCCCCGCAAGCGTGAACACCAAGAGCAAGCCAAGACCAATGGAAAACAAAGAAACCCTTGGAACCTAACGATTCCAAGGGTTTTGCTGTGCCCCCTCAGGGATTCGAACCCTGGACACGCTGATTAAGAGTCAGCTGCTCTAACCAACTGAGCTAAAGGGGCGTTGGTCTGGCGAGGTTTTGTTCTCGCTGAGCACGAGAAGTAAATATACTCAGATTCGAATCAAATGCAACTCACGGCGTGTCGCGGACATAAAACCGCGGAATTCCAGTGATCATCGGCGATTTCGCCGTGACGGATAATCTCGCAAGTTTCATGGATGAAACCGCCTCTACCGGTCCCCCGACTTCATCAATTACAATTTCTCCACAAATTAGATGTTGACCCTAATGAGAATCCCCCTACGCCACAACGGTGCAGGGGGATTCTTGATGCTTAAGCTCAGACGTGCAGTCTGAAGTCATTCACCGCGGTCGGACACTCGTCCGGATCGCAGCGAATGGGACCGAAATCACTCAGCGACGACCTTCACGAAGAAGGAAGCGGTGATTTCCGGATGCAGAGCGACGGTCGCCGGGAAGTCACCGGTGGTCTTGATCGGCTCAACGGTGATGTTCTTCGGGTTGACCTCGACCTTGGAAGACAGCGCAATGGCGATCTTCTCGGCGGAGATGCCACCGAACAGCTTGCCGGATTCGGAGACCTTGGCAGCGATTTCGACGGTGGTACCCTCGATCAGTTCCTTGGCGGCAACGGCCTCTTCACGGGTGGCGACGGCCTTAGCCAGACGAGCGCGCTTCATGGCCTCGATCTGAGCGGCGGCACCCTTGGTCCAGGCGAAGCCCAGGCCCTGCGGGAGCAGGTAGTTACGAGCGTAACCAGCCTTGACGGTCACGACATCGCCCGGGTGACCCAGGTTAGCGACGGACTTGGTAAGAATAACCTTAGTTTCAGCCATTGTTCAAACCTCTCTAAGATCAGCGGCCGGAAGTGGCGTACGGCAGCAGAGCCATCTCGCGGGCGTTCTTGATCGCCTTCGAGATCTTGCGCTGTTCCTGCACGGTCACACCGGTGATACGACGGGAGCGGATCTTACCGCGATCGGAAATGAACTTGCGCAGCAGGGCGACGTCCTTGTAATCGATCTCGGTGATCTTGGCAGCCTTCAGTGGATTCGGCTTCTTCTTAAACGGCTTGACCGGCGGCTGCGGCCTCTTGCGTGACATCTTGATGTTCTCCTTACAATCTGGGATTGCTTTTCAGCTTAGAATTCCGGCTCGCCGTCATTGCCTCCGAATTCGGAGGAGCTGGCACCGAAAGATCCGAAGGACGCGGCGGAGGAATCCGCGTTGCCCCACGGGTCGGAAGCCGGTGCTGCGGCAGGTGCGGCGTTGGCGGGAGCGGAGGCCCCACCCTGATAGCCTGCGCCACCGGAATATCCGGCACCGCCCTGGTAGCCGCCGGCGTTGCCGCCGAAGCCACCATTGTTGTTCGCATAGCCTCCGTTGTTACCGGTGAAGCCATTGCCGCCACGATTGCCGGCATAGCCACTGGCACTGGAGGTACGCGTAACCTGGGCGGTTGCGTAACGCAGGGACGGGCCGATTTCATCGACCTGCATCTCAACGACGGTACGCTGGGAACCATCCTGCGCTTGGTAGGAACGCTGCTGCAGACGACCCTGTGCGATTACGCGCATGCCCTTCGACAGGCTCTGCGCACAATGCTCGGCCATGTCGCGCCACGCGGAGCAGCGCATGAACAGGGCCTGACCGTCTTCGAACTGGTTCGAATTACGGTTCCAGGTGCGCGGAGTGGAGGCAATCGTGAAGCTGGCCACGGATGCGCCGTTGCCAGTGGTACGGATTTCAGGATCAGCCGTGAGGTTACCCACTACGGTGATAATCGTTTCGCCTGCCATGACGTTACCTACTTACTTATGCAGCTTGAAAAGCTTAGAATTACTTACTTGCGAAGAATCTTCGTGCGGATGACGGATTCGTTCAGGTTCAGCAGACGATCGAGTTCGTCGCTGGTGGCCGGCTCGGCGGAGTAGTTGACCACGACGTAGTTGCCTTCGGTCTTGTCGGCGATTTCGTAGGCAAGCTTACGACGGCCCCAGATGTCGATGTTCTCGACGGCACCGCCTTCCTTGGTGACGAGTTCCAGATACTGCTCGGTCAGCTTCTTCAGACCACGCTCATCCAGCTCAGGATCGGCAATGAACATCAGTTCGTACTTATGCGCAGACATCACCCACCTCCTTCGGACTATCGGCCATGGACTTTCCATGGCAGGAGTGTGTATGCGTACTGCCTTCACGCATCTATATATAAGGTATAAAGATACAATTCAGACAACCTGCTCAGCATATCCCGACACCCAGACGAGTTCTTTCCGTTCACTCTCTCGGCGAAGGGGCCCGCACCCAAGTCCGCCGTCAATCAAAAAGCCCCGCCGCATGGGCGAGGCTCCATTATACGAATCGCACATTCACGAATCACGCAGATCACGCATAGATATTGCGCGGGCGCATATCATCAGGCAATCCATTGAGCAACGTGGAGACCGAACCGGACTCGAACACGGAACGGATGCCGGCGGCCAGCAATGGCGCGGCAGACAGTACGGTCATGTTCGGCAGACGCTTCTCTTCCGGAACCGGCACGGTGTCCGTAAGCACGATTTCCCTGGCACCGCAATCGCGCAGGCGTTCCACGGCCGGGCCGGAAAGCAGGCCGTGCGTGGCGACCAAGGTCACTGACTTCGCGCCGGCTTCACGCAGGGTGCGCACGGCCTCGCAGATGGTGCCAGCGGTGTCGATGATGTCATCGACGACCACGCATTCGCGCCCTTCGACCTCTCCGATGATGCCGTGCGCCACCGCATGATTAGGACGCGTGGTGTCGCGGGTCTTGTGGATGAATGCGAGCGGCAGACCGCCGAGCTTGGCGGCCCACTGTTCGGAAACCTTGATGCGGCCGGCGTCCGGGGACACGATGGTGGTGTTTTCCAATGGCATGTTGTTACGCACGTAGTCGAGCAGCACCGGCATGGCGGTGAGATGGTCGACCGGACCGTCGAAGAAACCCTGTTCCTGGGCGGCATGCAGGTCGACCGTCATGATGCGGTCAGCGCCGGCGGCCTGGAACAGGTCAAAGATAAGCCGTGCGGTGATGGGTTCGCGTCCCTGATGCTTCTTGTCCTGACGAGAGTAACCGAGGAACGGCGCGACCACGGTGATGGAACGGGCGGAAGCGCGCTTCAGCGCATCGACCATGATGAGCTGTTCCATAATCCACTTGTTGATCGGCACGGTGTGTGCCTGCATCACGAACACGTCGGCGCCGCGCACCGGCTCGGTGTAGCGCACGTACATCTCTCCGTTGGCGAAATCGTATGAGGTGGTCTCGAGCACATGGGTGCCAAGGTACTTCGCGGTTTCCTCGGCTTGTTCGGGGTACGCACGACCCGTCACCAACGCCAGTTTTTTATCCGGGGTGCCTTCGAGAATCGCCGACATGCTTCGCCTTCCAATATACGGGTGCGTGAAATTAAGCCAAACTCAAATATAACAATGCGGGTGCCCACGCCGCGCGGAAACGATTCGGCCCGTCACGCGGTCTTCAAAGATACGGATGCCGTGAGGGTGAATCATTTGCGATCGTCACCCGGCTCAAGAAGAGAAGATGCCTCACCGCAAGAACGTCATATCGTCTCAGGAAGATACGGGTCGGATGTGCACTCAGGTTGCGCACAGTCACACAAGAAATTCCTGATACTGCGATGACGGCCATCCTTCCGTCCGGATTGGACCGCGCACGATCGGATAAAAAAGACCTTTTCGAAGATAGTGCGTTCAGATTCCGTGCCGCATGGACTCAATTCACGTCTCAGACGACTTATCCATACCCCCTTACCTCACGATTGCCTTCAGTATGCGGCCTCATGGAGTCATTGAGGGGAACATGAAAAGCACGATTTGCCAAAACAGCCGTCTTGACAAATCGTGCTTGCACATCCAATTTCACCGAACCGCACCGCCGCGATGCCAGCCGTCTCGGGCTACTCGGCGAACGCCTCGCGAATCTGCGCGGCATTGCCATAAGAAGCCTGCGCACCGTAACCCGTGGCCGCATAGGCGGACACGTACGCGGCAAGTTGCGCGGACTCGGACAGTGACATGCCAGAGGCGAGACCGGCCAGCACGGTACCCATGAAGGAATCGCCGCAACCGGTGGTGTCGACGGCCTTCACGCGAACCGGTGCAATGCGCTGAATCGGCTCTTCCGCAGTAGCGTCGAGCACCACGGAACCGTCGCCTCCCAATGTCACGATCGCCTGATCAAAACCGAACGACCGCATTTCGTCCAGAACATGGCCCCAGTCGAAAGCGTCCCAGTCATCATCCTCAGGCTCGTCAATGCCGAGCAACTGCGCCATCTCATGCTCATTGACGAGCAGGATGTCGGAGGCTGCCACCAGTTCCGCAGGCAGCGACGGCGTGAACGGCGAATCGTTGAGCAGCACCTTCACACCCGCCTCATGGCAGATGCGCGCGGCGGCGGTCACCGTCTCGATCGGACTTTCGAGGCACAAGCCGAGCACGGAAGAACGCACCAGCGCCTCGCGTACGGATTCCACATAATCCACGGTCACCTGTGCGTTGGAGCCCGGAGAATACACGATGGTGTTCTCGCCGGCCGCATCCACGGTGATCACGGTGGTTCCGCTCGGACCGAGCACGCGGCGCACATGCGTGGTGTTCACACCGGCCTCGGCCAGAGCGCCGAGTAGGAATTCGGCATTGCTGTCGGAGCCAACCGCGCCGAACATCTGCACGGTGGCGCCGATTCGCGCGGCCGCAGCGGCCTGATTGCCTGATTTACCGCCCGGCAGCAGCTGCAACGGGCCACCGGTGATGGTCTCCCCCGGCCCTGGCAGTCGTTGCGCGGTAACGGTGTAGTCCGCGTTCATGGAGCCGATCACCGACACCGTGCCGTGAATTCGATCCAATGCAGAGAGCACTTCGATCGCGCCCATCCTTGTCTCCTTAAGATGTTGTGTTCCGATGATTGTCAATTATCGAAGATTCAGATTACCGGCGGGCGGTTCATTCATCCGTACCGCCCACCGTCCGTGAAACATTCCGTGAAACTTACCGTTCGGCCTGTTCGGCCTATTCGGCTTTTCCGGCCTGTTCGGTTTCCAGCGCATGATTGCCTTCGTAGATTTTCTTCTTGAACACGAAGAACACGATCAGGCCCAGCAGCGCGGTGACAGAACCGATAAGCAACAGATTGGAGAAGCCTGCGGCATCGCCGGTGGTGCCGACGATGGAGGAGCCGGCCATCGCATTGGAGCCGAGCAGACTGCCGATGATGGCGATGCCGATGGACGGCGAGACGTTCATGGCCAGATCGTTCATGCCCACGCCACGGCCGGACTCATCCTTTTCAATGGTGCCCAGCACTGTGGAGACGACCGGCGAATACATCAGACCACAGCCGGCGTAGAACACGCAGGCGAACAGGGTGAGCACCAGGAAGCCGGAATTCACGCAGAACGCGGCACCCGTCCATCCGACGAACATCAGCGTACCAGCGGTCACGAGCCCCGCCCTGATGCCGATCTTACCGACGATGAGTCCGGAGCAAGTGCCCACGACGGCGGCGACCACGTACGCCCACACGATGTACAGCGACACCTGCGTGGTGGTCATACCGTACAGCTTGGTGCCGATGGCGTTGAAGATGGGCGACAGTGCGTAGTTCACGAAGTAGAACACGAGGATCAGGCTGATCGCACGTAGCCAGCGGGTGTTCTTGAAGAACGCCGGGGTGATGAACGGGTTGGAGGCCTTGTTGATGTACACGCCGAACGCCGCATACAACAGTACGGACACCACGAGCATCCACCATGCCATGTACGAGAAGAACAGGGTCAGGAACGCGGTTGCGAAGCCGAAGATCACGAAGCCGAGCGCGTCGACCTTCTGGCCGTTGCCGCTCTTGGCCGGCAGGGTCTTGAGCAGGATCGGCAGGAACAGAATGGTCACCGCCGGAATCAGGAACAGATACTGCCATGCGATGGAGCTCAACATACCCGCCGCAAACACGCCGATGGATGCGGACAGCTGATATGCGGCGGTGAACAGGCCGAAGAAAATCACCTTCAGATCATTGCGCAGATATTTGGTCGCGACCACCAGGAAGGCGGAGCCCGCCACCTGTTCGCCGGCGGTCTGCAGCACTCGTGCGATGATGACGGTCCACAGATTGGCGGCAAAGAAGAAGTTGGCGATGAAGCCGAACAGCGAGCCCACGAACAGGGTGATAAGACCGACCGTCACGAGGCGACGCAGGGAGACGAAGTCACCCAGAGAACCGTAGATGAAGCACACGATGCCAAGCACGATGCTCGGGAACGCGGTGATCAGGGAGGCTTGGTTCGGCGCACCCACATCGGCGCCGACCTGCTGGAACACAAGGTTGAAGCCCTGCAGGCACAGGGTGCCGAGTACGAAGGTGATGAGCAGCGGAATCAGGGCACGGATGGCCATCTTGTTGCTGGTGACCGGATCGTCGAACGGATCGGCGGATGCGTTTGCATTGTTATGAGTCATATGATCGACTACTTTCAAATTTCACATTCAATAGGGAAACGGAACGCGCAATCTAAGGCGCGCAACCTTATTTCGCGCCCTTGGCAAGCCCGGAAATACGCGTCATGAACTCGTTCAGGAACCTCGGCACATCCACGCCCACGGCCACCTTCATGGTCTTGTTCGCATCGTTGAGTCTGGTTTCGTCGCCGATGGTACGGCCACGGGTCGGACCGTCCACATCGACCTTCATGTTGATGTCGAGCATGGTCACGAGCGTCGGATCGACCGCCACGCCCACGGCGAGCGGATCATGCAGGCCGCAACCGCCAAGATGCGGTGCGGTGGTCTCGTAGGCCTTGATGTAGTAGTCGGTCATGTCGGCCAGGAACGTACCGGCCTTGGTGCCGAGCTCACGCCACTGCTGGGTTTCCTTGTAGGTGAGCAGGGTTTGCAGGGTCACGTCGAGGCCGATCATGGTTACGGGTGCGCCGGAGCGGAACAGACGGTCGGCTGCGTCTGGATCCTGTGAAATATTGGCTTCGGTCCACGCGTTCACGTTGCCCGGAACGGTCAGAGCACCGCCCATAAGTACGATTTCGCCGATTTCATCCTTGATTTCCGGCGCCTTGTCGAGTGCGGCCGCGATGTTGGTCATCGGACCGGTCGGTACGTAGACGAGGTCCTTGCCGTACGTTTTGACGGCGTCGATGATGAAGTCGACTGCGGATTCGGTTTCGACGGAGCGGTTGGAGTCGGGAATGGTCACGTCGCCGATGCCGTTTTCGCCGTGGATGAACGCAGAGATCGGCAGTACGTCGAAATGGTCGGTGGTGCTGGAGTGCGGCAGTCCTTGGTAGACCTTGACTTCCGGATGTCCGAGCAGGTCGGTTACGGCCAGAGCGTTGCGCACACCCTGTTCGACGAGCACGTTGCCGTAGGTGCCGGTGATGCCGATGAGTTCGATCTCCGGGCTTCCTAAGGCGTAGGAGATGGCCAGAGCGTCGTCAACACCGGTATCCAAATCCAGAATCAGTTTTTTCATGGTTATGCCTTTCCTCATTGACGGACTGACGACGGTCCGCCACCACACGTCCCATTGTCGTCAGCTTTGTTGCATAAAAAGCAGCGAGTACATTCTCGATTTGCTGTTGGATTCATGATAAAGCGTTTTATCAAGAGAGTCAAAACACTCACATATCTGCGTGTCGCTGTTTGTCCCACCGCTGGAACCAGCCTCATCCGTCACGACTTCGGCGTCGACGCCTACAGGATGGCGCAATCCGCCGGAAGGAAGGAGCTATGCGTCTAGGCGCAGGCGGCCTGAACCAGTTTCGGAGTGAGTAGCTGGACTCGCGGATGGCGCAGCCAAGGGCGTTCGCCTCCGTCTTCAGCACTCACGGAGTCGGAATCATTCCCGTCTTTTGCGCCGATGCGGCCAATCGCGGCGTCGATGCGGACGGAGAGCATCCGCCAACAGGCTTCCGCCAGATCGGTGACGCTTTGCTCGACGGTGGTCATGTGCAGGCCAAGGCCGAATCTCTTGAGGATATTGTCGTAGCCGATCACCTGCATGTCCTGCGTCGCCTGCAGTCCACGCTCGGCAAGGCGCTGGCGGAATCCCAAGGCCATCACATCGTTGCAGCAGAACACCGCCGTGGCACCGCCGTCGATAATTCGATCGGCAGCATGATATCCGCTGTCGAAACGGTAGTCACCCGCAACGCACAGTGCGGGATCGAAACGCTCCCCCGTCTGTTCGATGGCATCCACGAAACCACGTTTGCGGTCAAGCGCACTCGATTCCGCGACATCGCCCGTCACGATGCCGATATGACGGTGCCCGCCTTCCAACAGGTACCGTGCGGCGAGACGGCCGCCCACATAGTTGTCGAATCCGACGGCATCGCACCAGCCGTTCTGTACGAGGCGGTCGATGAGCACCACCGGACAGGCCACCTGCTCCACGTCGGCTCGCAGCTCGTCTTCGGCGGCGCAGGACTCGCGCGCGGGAATCAGCATCATGCCATCGACACCTCGGGAGGCGAGCCGGACCATCAGATCATGTTCGGTGGCACGCGAATCGTCGGAATTGGCCACAATCAACGAATAGCCCTGTGCGGCGCACTCATCTTCCACGCATTTCGACAGTGCGGCGAAGAACAGGTTTTCGATGTCGGGCACGATCAGCGCCACGAGTTTCGACTGTTTGGTCACCAGGCTGCGCGCACTCTGGTTAGGCACGTAATGCAGTTCTTTGGCCGCCTTGGCGATAAGCTCGCGCTTCTCCTTCGACACGCGTGCCGGACGTCCGTTAAGCACCAGCGACACGGTGGTCACCGACACTCCCGCCGTCCGCGCCACGTCTTTCAGCGTTGCACGCCGTGCCATACAGCCCCCTTAGAACATCGTTCCTTCTAGCATAAAATCATCATGGACCGCAACGCGCTGTGCCGATATTCACTTGCGCACCGTGCGTCGGCACGGCACCGTACCGATCGGACACGGCGGCCCGTAGCGCCACCCGAACCATGCGAATCTCTTCGCGAAGTCACATGCCGCAACTATTCCTCTCACAGAGGAAAAACACGAAGTCATTTTCTCAGTAAGCGATTTTCTCATGGATTTTTTGTAGACTCATCAAGTCTCGTTGGAATTCATAAGCAACAAGATAGAGGGAAAGAAACTGTGAAGATCGAAAAAAGCAATGCCAAATCAAGGCGCGTGATTGCCGCAATCGCCATAGTGGCGGTTATCGCGATCATATTAACCGTCGCCGTGACCATCATCATCGGCAATCAGCGAGAACTGACGCAAGCCGCCAGCGACACCTGCAAGTTGAACGCGAAGACGCTGACCGTGCATCAAGACAGCTTCAAAGAGGCGCAGTCCGAAGCCAAACAAGCCGCAAAACTGACGGTCGACGATGTTGCGAACGGTTCCACATTGGAAACGCTCAAGGATGCGATGAAGCTTGCTGACGCCGTCGACGATGCGCCGACCTGCCCAGCCAAGGGCAATGCGGATGACTTCACCAAGGCCACCAACGACATCAAAGACTACGCCGACAACCTGCGCAATATCACCAATGAGCTTGATTCCGCGGTCAAGGCCGTTCTCGCCTCGCAGGAAATGAAGCTCGATTCCGCCAAATAGCCGAATCCGCCATCGACGGCCTCTTCCGACCGCAGTCGCCCTGTCGAGGCCGAACGGCCCGGAAGATGGCCCGATAGGTTGTGTCAATTGTTGGCGGCATAGGCCTTTGGCCTATGGCAGTTTAACAATAGCGGCAATGTCTGCAAAGCAAGCGAAATAGCCACCTATCGACGTAGACCAATACCGTACAGCCAAGCATCTGGCAGACTTCCTCCAACGACTTAAAGCCTACCTAGGCTCTAACCGCGGAGCCTACTCCTTAATTTCGCAAGATGGTTTCTCATACTCAACACCCGTTTCGACCCAGCCCATTGGCGTCTGATCAAGTTTGAGATCTTCCTTGGCCTTCGGCGAGGTGGTCACGTCGATGTCGAACGTCGCATTCTGTCCGTAGGCGATGTTCGCGACGGTATAGATTATGCTATTGCCCCTGAAATTGCCCTGCTGCGGGTCATCAATCTGGGCACTGCCGCCGACGGTAAGGTTGGAGATGGAACCACCTGCAGGCGCATAGAACAGTATCTTATCGACGCTGTGGCCACGCAAATCACCACCACCGAGAATGTAAGTGGGGCCATTCGCGTAATCCTCATAGGGCAGAACATTCTCCAAAGTGACTGTTACATGGTAGGTCTGGGAACCATCTTGATTACATGAGGTACGTGTAATCCGCGTATTGCGGTGCAGGTACCAGTCCATCTTCGAAAAGTTGAGCTGGTTGAAGTACATGCCGAATTCCGGCCTCTCCTCATCGGAAGGAACACCATTCGCCAAACCTATATCGGAGAAGACCTTATTCTCATCCTCATGAAAGCTCACAAAGCTTACATGTCGACCGTCCGCCATTGGGGAGATGAGCTTGGCAATGGACATGAGCTTGCTGACATCCAGATTCTTGAACGTAGCGTCTATCACATTGGAAGCCACATACTGGAAGTACTCGTCCTGGTAAGCAGTGTCTACATCCTTGTAGATGTCGTTAAGTAGGAACTGGGCAGTATTGTCACCTGTCAGCAACGGGCCATTCGGAATCTGCACGTTGCCATTCAGCTTCACCAGCGCCTGGATGAACACCGGATCGATGGCCATCACGCCATCCACATTGGTGGAGTGGCTGGATCGCTGCCAAATAGTAGCGATGTTCTTCGCCACGTTATTGAAGTCCGGGTCCACCTCCTGATCTCGAATATCGAAGGAGAACGGGAAAAACGCCTTATCGGAATCCGTATAGACCTCTGAATCCGCACCTTCGAACTCGGTATTCGGGTAGAAGTCGCCCATCTGGAACGAACCGTTATTGGTGGTCATGCTGCCCAGTGAGCCACCCAGACCGCCCGAAGAACGGGATTCCGAAGTAGTGGCCGCAAAGACCAGATAAGTACGCTGACCATCCTGGCCCAGGAGATTCGGTAGAACGGAAAATATCTCGTTGCCCTGATTCAATTTAGCGGCAATATCAGCGAACTGATCCAGCGCCTGATTATACGCATTCCTCACCAACCCGATATGCGGGGTCGGCAGGTTTTCCATCTTCTTATACTGCTGCTGAACTTGCGTATTCACCGTATTCATGGCGTTCTTGATATCCAATATCGGTTGTATGTTGACTTGATTGTCACCGGCACTCAAATCAGCATTCGTCACCGCGGTCAACATATCGGAAACCTTTGGTAACGTCTTCGAAGCAAGGTCATCCACCACTTCCGTCATGCCCTGCACGGTGCGGATGTCATCGCCACACACCGGCACCATGGCCGCCAGCTTCCACAAACCGCCATGCGCGATGGTACGAGCGGCGCCGGTATGCTGCCGCATCGACTTGATTGCTCTCTGCAGTGTGTTCGAATCCGTCGTATTCGTAATATCCTCGAACGGCTTCATCGTTTCCACGGCGGCAACCTCATGGTCCTTGACCTGCAGTGCCTGTTTGTAAAGCTTGTAGCCGGCCATACCGCATACCGCACCCAGTACAACGAACGACACGAAGACCCCCAGCAGCACCCATGGCCACTTCTTACGCTGGCTAGACCGTGCCGTGGCATGGATTGCGTTATGTTTCATAGTCGACAACTCCGATTCGTCTACTTACGATCTCTCATACGGCTTGAATTCCCTATTTCAAAAGCCGTTAACAACACCCTATCGCCATGTGACATTACATTTACGTCACCGCTTGGAATAACGATATCCGCTATTGAAGACCAAGTTCTCCACATAGCCCCACGCCGAGGGAATCGAGTCACTTCATCAGGAAGAGCCATTTGGCGGCAAAGGGGCAATGGGACACCAGCCACACCCCCGCATACGAGACGATGAACGCGGTGGCCATGATGCACGCATACAGCGCCCATCCATGCACAGGCAGTGGTGCATACTTCATGAACAGCACTATGGGGTAATGCAACACATACATGCCATACGAACATACGGCCACACTGCGCACAGGCCGGTACAGGGCATTCGGAATACGCCTACCGCGCAACGCCCGTACCACGGCAAGGAACAGCATGCACCCACCCAACACCACCGGCGTGAACGCCAGACTGGACTGGAAACCGTCTGCATGCAGATTCGACCATGCGGCGGAAACGCACAATACCGCGAGCGCCGCCACCATACCCGCATACACCGCAACCGGTGCGGTTCGCATGCCGAAGCCTTGACGCACCATGTAGCCGAACACCATATAGAGCAGGAATCGCGGTTCCGTAATGCCGAACATATCCAAAGCGCTGACGACCCGGAACGCATTGCCTTGCAATGCCATGATCTGATTCACGCTCGGCAACACCGAGTAGCACACGAACAGGCAGGCCAGTACCGCATAGGCATACGGTTCCAGGCCGCGTTCCCGAACGGCGTGCAGCAGCAGCGCCAGCAACGGTACTAGCAGGTACGCGCCTACGATGGCCTGCATGTACCAGAGATGGCCCATTGGCGCAGGTCCTATGAACAGCGCCGATTTCACGTAGTCGGCAACGGTCACACCGCCAGCGCCAATGTATTGCACTATCGCGAGCGCAAGATCGAATATCTCATATGAGACGACCAGCGGCAGCAGATTGCGTTTGAAGAAGGTGAGGGTCCGTTCTTTCGTATAGTCACGGTCCAACAGCAGGTAGCCGCTGATCATCAGGAACAGCGGCACGCCCAGCGTGGACAGTCCTATGGCGCAGGAGGCGGCGATCTGGTTGCCGGTGAGACCGGACAGGTCTTGGCCATTGACCTGCGCAATGGCGGCGCGTAGCGAATGGATGCTCAGTACGCAGAGCAAGGCCAGCGTGCGCAGCACGTCGATGCTTTGCACCCGACTCGTCTTGTTTGCAGCCATTCAAGCTCCTTCATGCAACTTCACGGTCATGATTTACGATAGCGTAGTGACCATTCAACAGCATGACCAGCTTCCGCAGTTCTCCCTGCTTATGTCAGTGTATGCCAATGATTCGCTGCCGCAGGTCGAGAGGGCGATTGCCTCCGCCACGGTCGAGCAGTCGCTGCCACCTACGCAGATCGTGATCATACGGGATGGCCGGGTGCCGGATGATATCGCACGATTCCTGCAGGGATTGCCCGAAACCGTTGCCGATTGGTTCAGCCGTTCCGGTGTCTCCTTGAGGCCTCGCCCTGAAGTGACCGTGGTGCCGCTGGAAGTCAATCAGGGTCTTGCGCATGCGTTGAATGAAGGTTTGCGGCGCTGCCGTTACGATGTGGTGGCCCGTGCCGATAGCGATGACATCTCCTTGCCTGAACGTTTCGCTACGATGATGCCGTTGTTCGCCGCCGACCGTGCGCCGGCCATCGATATTGCCGGCAGTGCCATTCAGGAGTTCACCGGCGAGGAGAACCGTAACGGTCAGGTGCGTACGCTCCCCCGTGAGGGCGCGGAACTGGAACGTTTCGCCCGCATGCAGTCGCCATTGCACCACCCGAGTGTGGTGTTCCGCAAGTCCGTGGTGCTGGCCGCCGGCGGATATCCGGAGCATGTCGGCCGTTTCGAGGATTACATGCTGTGGGAGCAACTCATGCTGCGCCATGCTCGCTTCTACAACGCACCGGAGGCGTTGGTGCTGTACCGCGTGGACGCCGGCGCATACCAGCGTCGTGGCGGTTTGGGCATGTTCCGTGACGAACTGCAATTGCAGCTGAAGTTCCTGCAGGACGGTTTCGTGAGTCTTCCGCAGTTCCTGCGCAATGTGCTGGTGCGAGCCGTCTACCGGCTGCTGCCGACCGGCTTCAGAAAATCCTGCTATCACCTGCTGGTCGCCGTACGCAACAGGTTGACCGGTAATCGCAAGTAGACTTCTGTAATGTTCAGCCTTCGATTGCCGTGATGCGCCGCGCGATCCGCGGCACGTCGGCGAAGAGTTCGGCGTTGGTTTGCGGATCGGTATGCCAACCGTCATGCCAGCCGCGTTTGAAGCAGTCGACGATTACCCCCCTGTTGCCGGAACGCAGATAGGTGAGCGCCCAGCGACGGACGGTTTTCAGCAGGAATTCGGCGAGCTCCACCGCCGTGAAGTTGCTGCGGGACAGGCGGAACAGCCATAGTTTGTTGCGCACCTCATTGTAGAAGCGTTGGCCCGGATCGGCGTCGCTGGAACCGAACACCTTGGTCTTGTGCACCACCTCACTGGTGGGCACGTAGTAGCCGATGCCATGCTTGAGCAGGGCCGTGGTGAATTCGAAGTCGTCATTCCACAGAAAATAGGCGCTGCGTGGCAGCTTGTTGAGTCCCACAATCGCACCGGCGTTGATCAGGCACGAGACGAACGACAGCGAGCGCGCCTGATAGGTGCTCTCCCCCGTCGAACCTGCGAACGCTTTCGTACCTTTGCGCACCCATGTACGCGGTCTTGGTTTGTTCATCAGGTGTTCGCGGCCGTCGACCCACACCGCCTTGGATCCAAGTATGGTGGGTAGGGCGTGATTCACGTCCAGTGACTCCTGAGCCGCTTGGAGCAGGTTCTCCAGTGCGGTGGGCGTCGGTATGGTGTCATCGTCCATGATCCACACGTAGTGGGCGGTGCCATGATCGGCGGCGACGGCTTTCGGGTCGACCGCTTCGGCCATGCCCGCGCAGAATCCGCCGGCTCCGCCGACATTATGCGGCAGGGCAATCACATCGGCGTCGATCGGATGTTCGCGCGCCACCTGGAGCGCATGGTCGGTGCTGGCGTTGTCGACCACGATCACGCGGTCGGCCGGACGGGTCTGGACCGCAAGGCCATCAAGACATTCGCCCAGCAATTGTTCACGGTTATAAGACACCACCACGGCGGTAACGTTGAATCGCATGGGTTACGAACTTCCCTATCGGTTTATCGGGCACTTCTGAGGATAGTCGATTTTCGGATTGAAGGACCATGCCTCCAGCATCTTCCTGTACATTTTACGGCGCAACGGTCCAGCTACGTTGCCACGATGCATGGTACGGCATACGGTTGCGCAAAATATCAGATATTTGGCAACGCCTTCGTGATGCAGATGGTACGAAGCCTCGTTACGTATGCCGTATGAGAACTTCCATTCATTCTTTTCGTTAATCATGGTGAAATTGACACCTTTATTGGCACCCATATCATGCAGTACCACACTGCTAAGTACCTGTACGCCCGGGCAGGAGCGCGTGATACGCAGAGTGTACTCCGCATCATCGAACCAAATAAAATATTCCTTATAGGGCAGTCCGAAGTTCTCCATGACCCAGCGTGGAATCAGTACGGAGACGAATGAGCATCTAGTCACCATGATCAAATCGAGCCCTTTGGCTTTCAGACGTCCCCAATCCCATGTAGGAATCGGATTATTCATCTCAGAAATGGTGCCATCGATATATTTCACCATGGAGCAAGCGAACGGTACATCTGGTCCAAGCTCAGAGACCGCGCTATCATAGCCCTCGATGAGTTTTTCCAAGGCGCTCGGTTCCGGATAACCGTCATCGTCGAAGATCCAAGTAAAATCCGCACCCAACTCATAGGCACGACGCATGCCTGCGGAAAAACCACCCGCACCACCTTCGTTCTTCTCCAAGGTAACGATATCGAGCTGCACAACATCGGCAAGCGAGAACGACCTTGCATACTCCTGCAGATAATCCGCGGTACCATCGGTCGCAGCATTGTTGACAATGATGAGTTGTGCAGGTAATTGAGTCTGCGTCTCAAGGGAAGACAGAACCGTCTTCAGCTTGTCAAGTCGGTTATAGGTAACGACGACAGCCGCCACTTTCCTTGCTTCTGTCATTGGTCGTGCCACTCCTTCAGCATCTTCTTGAAGTATGCATCCGCGGATTCCATCTGCGAGAATTTTTGCAGCCGTGCAAGCTCACTCTCCCACAGTTTCCTACGATTCTCTTCGTTATTGACGATATGGGACAGTATGGATTTCGTATCGCGTACGAATTGCGGAGTCATGCGACGGCACAGTCCCTGAGGCGGAATCAGCGTTTCCTGTGAACCCACATTTGCGGAAAGCACCGGTATGCCGGCACTGATTGCCTCAATGCTGGTAAGAGTAATGCCTTCATTAACGGATGAAATCAGCAACGCATCGGTCTCCTGATAGGTCTGTGCCACAGGCACGCCCATGCCCCGACGCTCCACTACATTCTCCAAACCGTAACGTTTCAGCAGCCTGTCCGCAAAAGCATCCATATTGCCGCTGCCCTGCATAATGAAACGGAATTCGCCAGGATAGGCATCATTCACCGCTTTTGCGGCGAGGATGAACGCGTCTGGCCTCTTCTGCCGAACCACACGTCCCACATAGGCAACAGTAAACGGCTTGGACTTATCCCGGCTCTTGAACTTCGGAGCTTTCGCATCCGCTGTCAGACCTATCAAAGGTGCATCCACCACTTTTACAGAGGCAACATGGTGGTAGTCAACCATCCAATGCTTAAGTTGAGGGGAGATAACATGATGAAGGTCAATCCACTCGTCATGGGCCACGGATTCTTTCGGATAACCGCCACGGAAATAGTATTCCACGATATGCAGCGAGTCGATCACCTGAGTTTGCGGGAAATGTGACTTAACCCACCAAAGATTGTCGTACATCCATTGGCAATGGTGAATCAGAATGCCTGGAATATTAAATTGCTCGAAGAGAGCACGCAATAAGGGGGAGTCACCGGGACGCTCCTGCAGCGGTAGGGTCATCGGCAATAAAAGCGCATCATCAAATACGGGATTGGTAATCCATGGTTGGTGTCCATCACAATCGGTAACGATGATGGGCAGGAACCCCGCCTCCCTCACCAACTTTACGGTTTCCAATGCCCAACGTTCGGCACCGCCCGCTTGGAACCAGTGCATGGCGACTATGATCGCTCGAGGTGCGTTCACAGCGGCATGACCGGGCGTGACCTCCACCCAAGGATGCACGTTGTCGTCATTGTCATTGGCAGCTTCCGCCGTACGAGAAAGCGCCTTACCAACAGGCCTTCTGCCAATCCGTTCGCACCATATGCGTTCGCCCTCTCGAAATATATCGAAGTAATTCGGAGCTGCTTCTTCAAAAGATTTATATAATTTTATTAATCTGCGGCTTTCAGGACGATTTAATTCCACATCCTTGTCCGTAGCCTCATCCGGAGTGAGCAGAATATGCCGCACACCACGGTCCACGACCTGTCGATCGTCACTATCGAAATAGTGAGGCGAGAAATTCGTCTGCGCCTCCGAGGTGGAAGTCGCCGTCACCGTCATGAAAGACACCAAATCCATCCGCTCGGTAAGCGTACCATCCAATGTGGTGAGATCGGTAAGCTTCGGATACTGCCACTTCTCCCCCATATACAGCTTATATATGAGTTTCCGCTTGGGCTGAATCAGTGAATTGTAGTCCATTGCGCCATAGACCAATCGACGAAGGCGCTCACTTAATTGCTGAAGTTTCCATTCATCCTCAAGTTCCACACGGAAAAAATGTCGCATATGCGGAATCATATCTGATATGTCTAGAGGGAAACAAATCGCCCGCATATCACGAATGTTTCCGTTCAGGACAACGAAAATCAACCGGTCTCATATTTCCCTGCACGATCCGCACCGACTATGGTGTTTCAAAGTATGCTCTGATACAAGAAAATGGCTGGTGAAGGTAAAAGGAACCCATATGAACCGAAAGAGGCTGATTCGAGGAACAATCGCGGCCGTGCTCACGACTATGGTAATTATGGCGATCATCGTAGGCTGCATGCCGAAGTGGGGGAATGGCTCCGCGATGCATTCGGCGAAAGATGCCGCTCAATCTTCATCCGCGACTTCCCAAGCACAGCACATATCCGTGACCCTGCCGTCATACTATGCCGAAAACATGGTCTTCCAGCGCGGCAAGCCGCTGGTCATCCAAGGCACGGCCACCGCCACAAGCGGTGACGCCGGCGGCAACGCCATCGACCAGTCCAAACTGTCCGCAACGCTCACGCGGGGCAAGACGACCGTGAACGCGACCGTGAACGTCAGGAACAGCGGGGCGTTCACTTGCACGATGAAATCGTTGCAGGGCGGGCTCAAGCCATACCGGCTCACCATCACGTACAACGGCGAGACCGTGTTCGATCTGGCGAAGGTGTATGTGGGAGACGTGTTCGTGGCGGCCGGGCAGTCGAATATGGAACTCAACTACACGCAGTACTACTCCTCCGGCGGCGACACCAACTGGAATTGGGGCGGCGGACTCATCTCGCGCAACGATCTGCCGAAACTGCTCACCGATAAGAACGTGCATTTCGTGGTGGCCGAGCATAGCGTCGACAACACCGACTTCCCGCTGATCGACGCCAACAAGACCTCCGGCTGGCTTGCCGCCGATGGCACCAATTCGCAGCGCCTGAGTTACCTGGCGCAGCAGTTCGCAATGCAGTTGCGCGCCAAAAGGGCCAACATACCGATCGGCATCATCCAGACCTCGTGGGGCGGTACCGCAATCAGCCGTCATGTGCAGGGAGGCGACATCTACGCGAACCACATCGCGCCGCTGACCGGCTTCCGCGTGGCGGGCGTGCTGTGGTATCAAGGCTGCAATGACGCCTCGACGCTCAGCACCTCCCTGGACTACGAATCGCAGATGACCGCGCTGATCAACCAGTACCGCAAGGTGTTCGACGAAAGCACCCTACCCTTCCTGTATGTGCAACTTGCGCGATGGTCAGGCTATCAATACACGCAGAACGTGCGTCAGGGGCAGTTGCGTACGCTTGACAACGCGAATCTGCGCAACAGTGCGAACGTGGCCATGACGGTTTCCATCGACACCGACAAGGGCACATCGAAAGTGATTCATCCGCTCGGCAAAGACATTCTCGGCGCACGCATGGCCGCACAGTACGAAGCGATGGTCGCCGGCAAGAGCGTACCGTCCGGACCGATCATCGAATCGGCGACGCACAGCGCCGACAAGTCCGCCATCACCCTGTCATTCAAGGACGGCACCGCCGACAAACTGCAGTCCATGAAGCCGAATTATGCTAAAAGCGCCACGGCAAGCGTACCGGACTATGCCAAAACCCCGAACGCCACACCACTGGACGGCATTACGAACGTGGCCTCCCCCACCGGCGATGCACTGCAAGGCTTCGAAGTGGCCGACAACAGCGGCAACTGGACGTCGGCCACGGCCACGATCAAAGGCAATCAGGTGTCGCTCACCTCCACCACGGCAGCCATGGCCGACATGACGCAGGTGCGCTATCTGTGGAGCGGCAATCCCGACTGCTCGAGCATCCTCTACAACGGCGACACCCTCCCGGCCAGCCCGTTCACGGTCGCGGTGCGCAATTAGTCCGTAATTAGTCATTTGCCGCACTCCCATCGGTTTTGCGGCGAGGAAAATGCTCCTAGTGTGTCGCAAGGGGAGCATTGCGCCGTTTGTTGTGCGCGAACAGGTCCGTAACCGTATAGAGAGGCACCAATGAAGAAAAGCATCGCAGCAATCGCAGTCGCGGGCATGCTGACAATCGGCATGGTTTCGCTGCCGTCCGCAGCCATGGCAGACGAAACCGGCATCTCCGGAGCGACCACGGAAATCGGCCCGAACATGACCACCTGCGACACGGACAGGCTCTGCGACACGTTGCAGCATGTGCATCAGACCGGCCAGCAGCTCAAGACCGACCTCGACACCGCCAAGCAGCATGCCGAGCAATTGCATCAGAATGCGCATGATGACGCCGATGCGTTGCGCCAGTACAGCGAGCAGGCTTGGAAGAACTACTAGGAAGATCGCGAAGACATCCTGACCGCGCTCGATGGTGCCTCCAAACGCGGTCAGGATGTGCACGATACCCTGCATCAGGATGCGCAGGATACGCAGGCCCATCTCAACCAGCTGCATACCGATTTGCAGGAAGATCACGCCGCATTGAAAACCCAGCATGATTCGCTCGTCGCCGCACGCCAGGAATGGCACAAGTCGTTCATTCAGGCGCTGAAGGATACGCAGAACGGCTTGTCCGGAACCGATACCACGTCCGGAGCCAACTCCGCCGCAAGCAACGGCACAGCGGTTCAGACGGTTTCCGGCAACGATTCCGCCACCACCGCACCAAGCTCCGCCGCCGGCAACGGCAGCACGGCCAAGTCCGGCACCGCCGCGAGCGCGTCATCCGCGAATCAGACCAGCGCGGCCTCCGGTGCCGTGACCAAGTCGGAGTACAGCCAGTTGGCGCAGACCGGTATCGGCATCTCCGTTGCCTGTGCGATCATCCTCGCGCTGAGCGGCCTTGCCTACGCCGTCAAGATGTTCGTGCAGTACAAGCGCGAAACCGCCGAGTAATCCGGACATTTCAGGCGAACCCTGAACATAGCGAAAACGGCTCTTCACCGGGGTGCTGGTAAAGAGCCGTTTATGCTGGTCGCTCGATGACAGAATCTAGATATACTACCGCACCACCTTACCCCCTACTGACCTTGAAGGTCTAATTGTCAACACAACGAATATCTGTCAGATGCCCCTCAATCACCGTTCCTTCCCAGACACCTTTAAGCAACCCGCCAGACACTTACTCGTCCAGAGTCCACCCCTACAATATCGATGTCTCACCGGCACAAGGACAGGAATATTCCCCCAAAGGATCGAGCACTAAAGGACGCGACGATGCACAATGTTTTGAGAGCTCCTCACTCTCCAGCGCTCCCGTATTCGAGACGCCCCGCACAACCAGTCTCCAGTGCAGCACACCGCCTTTCTGACGTCTCTAATATCACATACTCCCCGTCAGATTTTAAATCCTGTCGCAAGGCCGCACTCTTCACACGGAAATACCCAATCCATGCCGAATATCCGAAGACTCGCAAAAGCCTCTATGCACAATCCGCCTCTCACTCTCTTTCAGAGGGAACCACTGTTGGTAAAGTCCTGGCCAAAGGCGCTTCGGATTACCCCCAAACCACACGTTATAGCCTTTATATCCAGGGTTTTAAAAAATACCGAACATTTGTCGGCGAAAATCGTCGCCGTAAAACCGTGACCAGAGTCGCGGATGTTCCCGGCGCTTCCAACAGCGCACGTACAGTACGGTCCATCACGAAAGTCCTATCCACTGCAGGTCAAGCCACGGTCGGAGCCGTTAAGACAGCGAGTCATGCCATTCGTGTCAGGGCGGCTTCAATCCGTAATGCCTGGCATACCTTTACCCAACGCAGGACCGTCCAAACCATTATCAAGGCCGCTAAGACGACCCATACGCTCTGGCAGAAACGCCATCGTTTCTCCTACTCGTTCTATGCGATTATTTTCACTGCGCTTACCACATTCGAAGTCCTGTTCATCCAATGGGGCATGTATTCCGAGCCTGAATATGCACCGGGGGAAGAAGTCGATGAAGCTACCAGGCAAGCGAACAGCGTCGCCGGGCAGCTACTGCATTTCGTTAGCCAGATGTGGTTTGATAGGCAATATCAGTTTTTACTGAACCTCATCATTCTCGCCGCCCTCTATATCACTTTGATATTCATACTGAATAGATTCTGGATATCAACGGCCATTTTCGGCACGGTCATGACCGTCTATGCCGTTGCAAACCATATCAAGATGGAATCTCGCAACGAACCCATACTCCCCGCCGACTTGAACTTCATCACCGGCGGCAACACGGGAGAGCTAACCTCATTCATTCCAGAAACAAGCCGAGCCTTGGTGAACAGCGCCGTCATAGGTGTCATATGGCTCGTTGCCACCTGCATCGTCATGCAATTCCTTGACGGACGCAATGCGGTCATTCACTGCTCATGGCGTCATCCGTTTGCCAGCGTCAAGAATGCCGTCGGTACCTTGACCCGTATCACTGCAGCCGTACTCAGCTCCACTTTGGTCATATCTTTCGTTTGGGGATTTGGTGATTCTCAGTATTGGTCCACCAATTTTGCCCAAAGCCTTTCCGACTCACCTCAAATATGGAATGGTTTGGCGGATTCCACTGCCAATGGTCCGGTGGTCAATTTCCTTCGTCTTGCGCACACGAAGACCATGGACAAACCTGACGGCTACTCTCGGCAGGCCATGGAGGAGATTGCCAAGAAGTATGCCGAGCAGGCCCAGCAGATCAATCAAAACCGCACCGAAACAATGACGGACAGCACCGTCATTATGGTGTTGTCGGAGACCTTCTCCGATCCGACCCGTGTACCGGGTGTAAGCTTCGCCGAAGATCCGATGCCCTACATACGTCAGCTCAAGAATGAGACGACTTCCGGTCTGATGCTCTCCCCCGGCTACGGCGGAGGCACTGCGAACATCGAGTATCAAGCCCTTACCGGCCTTTCCATGGCGAACTACAGCTCGACACTGTCCGTCGCCTATCAGCAACTCGTGCCATCTCTGAAATGGACGCCGACGCTGAACCAGTATTGGAATAAGAATAATGGCGATGACTCATCCGTAGCGCTTCATGCCTATAACCGTAATATGTACTTCCGTGACCTGAACTACAAAAAATTCGGATTTTCGAAGTTCTATGCCACCGATGGGACACCTCAGCTCACCGACCTGTCCCCCATCGACTCCGCATGGTATGCCTCCGACCAATCGTTCTACAACGACGTTTTGAGTCAAGTGTCCAAAGCAAAAGGCAATAAGTTCTTCCAAGTGGTCACCATGCAGAACCATATGCCTTTCGAAGATTTCTACAACGATAATCAGTTTAAAGAACTCGACACCTCCGAAAACCTACAGGATACCGAGAGAAGCAATATCGAGACATACACCAAGGGGATCAATTACACTGACCAAGCCACCAAGGATTTTCTCGATAGTCTCAATGCCCTAGACAAGCCCATCACCGTAATTTTTTACGGAGATCATCTCCCAGGTATCTATTCAACCGCATATTCTGATCAGAATAATATTCTAGGACTACACGAAACGGATTACTTCATTTGGTCAAACGACGCTTCCACGTCGGCAAACACCAAACTGGACGACCAGACCTCGGCCTATACATCGTCAAATTATTTCTCCGCTCAGCTGGCTCTGCACATGAATGCCAAAGTCAGCCCCTATCTGGCATTCCTCACTGAAATGCATCAAGCAGTTCCTGCCATTTCGGTTCCGGCTTCGGGAAGCGGCAGTTCCGATGAACCCGTATACCTTGACGTATCCGGAAACCGCATCGACAAAAAATCTCTTTCACAAGAGGCGCAGTCGCTACTGCACGACTATTTGCTTATCCAGTACGATATGAGCGTCGGTAAAAATTATCTTAAGGACGCCGGATTCGTCGATTTACCACAATGACTGGCTACAATGTCATGTATCCAACTGTAAATTGAAAGCAGGTTGTCAATGAAAATCGCAGTGGCTGGAACCGGATACGTGGGCCTTTCCGTAGCGCTGCTGCTATCCCAACATAATGAAGTGCATGCACTTGACATAGTGCCAGAAAAAGTGGAGATGCTTAATAGCGGAGTAAGCCCGATCGTTGATTCCGAAATCACGAATTTTCTTACCCGCAACACTTCCGGCGAACGCCCATTAGATTTCCATGCCACCAGCAGTCCGAAGGAGGCCTATTCCAACGCGGATCTTGCAATCATCGCGACACCCACTAACTATGATGCACAGATGAACTATTTCGATACCTCCAGCGTTGAATCTGCAATCAGTACTGTACGCGAATACGCGCCGAAAGCTTGGATTGTAATCAAATCGACCATTCCGGTCGGCTACACCCGACAACTGCGCAATCGTCTACATGATGACCATATCCTGTTCTCCCCCGAGTTTCTGCGTGAAGGCCATGCACTGTACGATAACCTGCATCCGAGCCGCATTGTGGTCGGCGCTCCGCAGGATGATGAACGTTCCGTTCGGGCGGCACGCGATTTCGCAGCATCGTTGGCGCAAGGTGCGGATCCAATGGAATGGAACCGTACGAATCCGGACGGCAGCACCGGTATTCCGGAACTAGTAGTCGGCACCACCGAGGCGGAGGCCATCAAGCTATTTGCTAATACGTATCTGGCGTTACGTGTGGCTTATTTCAACGAACTTGACACTTATGCGGAAAGCCGTGGCCTAAATACTCGCGAAATCATCAACGGCGTATGCCTTGACCCGCGTATTGGTGACGGCTACAATAATCCGAGCTTCGGCTATGGCGGCTACTGTCTGCCGAAGGACACCAAGCAACTGCTGGCCAACTACAACCAAGTGCCGCAGAACCTCACCGAAGCGATTGTCGAGGCAAACCGTACCCGTAAGGATTTTATTTCCGATGAGATTCTCAACCAACTCAGGAATGTAGAAAACCCGGTGGTGGGTATTTATCGCCTGACCATGAAGTCAGGCTCCGACAACTTCCGTCAGTCCGCCATACAAGGTGTGATGAAACGACTCAAAGGCGAAGGCCTTGCAGTGGTGATCTATGAACCGACATTGGGCAAGTCTGATTTCTATGGTAGTGAAGTCACATACGATTTGACCGAGTTCAAGCAGCGGGTTGATATTATCGTCGCCAATCGTTGGAATGATGATCTTGCCGATGTGGCCAGCAAGGTATTCACGCGCGATCTATTCAAGCGTGACTGATCTCATCATGGCAAAGTATCGCAAGTGTGTCTTCTTCGGGAAAAGCCTGATTCCCACAGCCCCATATCGTCCGGTCGCTAGCTCACCATTCACTGGACATCCAATTTGGTATGCATATCACTATCATCGTCCTAGGGTTTTGACGAGACATTGGAAACAGGAATTACACTTACCTGCTTTCTCATACTTTCTCACAAAAATCTACCGTTGTTTTTGAGAGCGCAAAATTTTAATCCGTTAAATCTACAACCCGCATGCAAACTAGCGTGCACAATGGCATGACTTCAAAAAATCGAGTCACAGCTCCTTCATCACCACAGATTAGGGGGTAAAGGACTAAGCTGGAACATTCCCTCGGATGAAATAGCCTAGATAAACGAGAGGCCCGTCATCCCCGCATGCTTCTTTCTATCATCGTCGTGTCTTCAGCAAGACACCGACACCGGCAAACATTAAATCGGCGATTGTCATGGCAATGCGGCTGATCAGAACGACAGCCAGCACACTGCCAGAGCTAAGTACGCCTGCAAAGAACAGGCCCAGCACACTTTCACGTACACCAGTACCGGCAGGCACAAATACAACTAAGAAACCGACCACCCAAGCCAATGCGTAAGCACCAATAGAGAGCATCAAACTAGCCATCGATGGGCGCATGGCAAAACCACAGGCCAACACCCACACTTGAATACCAGCGATGATCCATGCGACAACCGCCAGCAGCGTAGCCAAACCCAGCCCTTTAAACGTCATCTGCCGTTCCGGAACAGGTCTTTTCAGCAGTTTGAAGCCAAATCCAATCAATCGATTCAACACCGGTGGCATAAGCAGTGCAATCAATACGACCAGAAGTAACACAATCAGCCAAACCGGTACTTGAATCGATACAGATGTGCTCAACACTGTGATGGTTCCAATACCAGTCCCAGATAGTAACGAAATGAGAACCGCGATAGTCATGGCCGTCACGGAACGATGCGCAGGAATCTCATGATCACGACCAATTTCCGCAGACGCGACGATGTTCCATACACCTCCAGGAATGTATTTACCTATCTGACTGATACCAAACAGTTGTGTCGCTACATTCCAATCAAGCATTGAGCCAAGGTCGGCAAGAATCACTTTCCAAGACCACATCGTGAAGAATACGTACACTATCGCCAGAGCTACACCGGCAAAGGCGATATGCCATGGCAATACCGCCAACGCGGAGACCAAAGACCCCCAGTTCTTGACAACGGCCCAAACTAGGCCAACCAGCGCGACAGCCAAAAAAACCCAGCGGAGCAATTGGGAGTCGAATATTTTCTTCAGCTTGTTCATACAATCCTCATCAGTATCTTCACCGAACTGGCTATGTCAAAGCATGATCTTTAACCCATTGAGCAAGTTCTTTGGTGATATTCTCACTGGTGAACCGCTGCGAAACCTCCAGTGCCCTGCGTTGCTTTTTCGTAAGAATGCTCGGATTTGCCACCAAAGATTCGATTGCGTTAGCCAATGATTTCGCATTGCCCGGCTGTACGAACACCACACCGTCACCAAGCATTCTGCGTTGTGGTTTGGTGTCACTAGTGATAACCGCACAACCGACCGCCATGGACTGGTATACCTTGTTCGGCACCACACGCAGACCTTTAGGCGTAGTGGAGAAGATACCTAGGGCGATGGCATGAGAAGCGACCAGAGTGGGCAGCTCCTCGGGCTCCACCCATTCGCGGAACGTGACGTTATCAAGCCCTTTGCAGAGTTCACGGACTTCCTTGTAATCTTGACCCTTACCGACAAGGGTGAAGTTCGGTGTGACGCCACGCTGGGCAAGTATGCGCACAGCCCGAGCAATCACTGGTACACCTTGCAGCGGCGTGTATAAGCCGTAGAACACGATATCAGTTGTGCGAGCACTCACGTAACTGCCAACCTCATACCAGTCATCTGAAGCTCCGACAGGAACCACCATACTAACGTCTTTCGGTTGGAGCATCTGTTGGTGTTCCTTAGTGTCCAACACCACAAGGTTTGTCGCATTGATGGCCATGCGGTCGAGCATTTTCAAGAGTTCGACCTTCAACCCCTGTGCGCCACGGTCTTTTGCAGTGTCTCCGGCGAAAATCAAGTGATCGAGAATAATCGGTACATCTTTGAACATGTGGCGCGCGAATAGCACATCAAAATGACCCATATAGCCAACCAGCACGGCATCGGGTTTGCCGTTGACGCTTATCCACGCCCTGGCACGTCTGGCGAGTAAACGCCACAGCTTCAACAGATTCCAGCAGAATCCAAATATCCTCCACGGCTTTTTAAGAATCTCTACACGCTGAGCGGTACTGAGCTGCAGAGGCTCGTTAATCTCCCCAACCTCGCAGTCGTTCTTGCGCAAACCATCAATGAGAATGCCGACGCGTGGATGTTTGCGCACGTTGTAAGTGCCGAATGCCAAAATTCGCGGCATAGATTCAGGTCCTTCCCATTATCGAATCGTTTAGTCAAGCCCCTGCGCCGGAGAGAATTCGCCGTATTCGTTTTGTTGGGCCCATATTTTCTGATACTCGATTGAGTAGGTAACCTCCTTCATACGTTCAAGCTGGTCTTCCACCAACTTGCGCTGAATGCGCTGCACTTCGGAAATGATTTGTAATGCTATACAGAATGCAGCCAACATGAGCAGGGCCGTACCAAGCAACAGCGACTGCACATGACCTGCACTATTGCCCATGCAGGCAAGCACGAGGAATCGCACGAATGGGACGAGACCGAGAAAACCGAAAATGATGGCAGCCCACTTGAAAATCACATTTGATTTGAACATTAGGAAACTGCGGATGATGGCCCCACCAGACTTGGCCATATGCTCGAAAATGTTGCTAAATAGGCGGGATTCACGAGTTTTTGGGTTGGTGGTGATGGCGTAGGAAGTAATGGCGATGTGTTTGTTACCTGCTTGAATGATGGTTTCCATGCAGTAGCTGAATTCAGTGATGATGTTCAATTTGAGTAAGGAATTTTTGGAGTAGGCACGGAAGCCACTGGCCGCGTCCGGAATATGTGTACCAGCGGCCTTGTTGACCACCCAAGAGCCAAAATGCTGCATCTTACGCTTGAACCAGCTGAACTCCTTGATGGTAGCGGTCTGGCGGTCGCCGACCACGATATCGGCCTCATGGCGGATGATTGGCTGTACCAGCTCGCCTATGGTCTCACTCGGGTACTGATTATCACCGTCAGTGTTGACCACTATATCCGCACCGTGTTTCAACGCATAGTCCACACCATCACGGAACGCACGGGCCAATCCCATCGGTCTTGCATGATGCACAAAATGCCTGACGCCGAGACTGCTGGCTACCTCCACCGTCTTATCGGAACAGCCATCATCGATGACAAGCAGCTGAATGTCATCAATGCCGGGAATCTCAGTTGGCATCTTCTTCAGGACCATAGGCAGTGTCTGTTCCTCATTAAGGCATGGAATCTGGATAAAAAGACGCATAGTAACCTTACTGCAATCAGCTTCAACTATATGATGATCTGTCTGGATTTTACGCACCATCGCAGACCGGTGGTGCAATCAAAAGGGCTTCGGCATGACCTGCAGATGCTCTGAGACCCACACTGAAACACTTCCTTCATGTTAATCTCCTTGTTAGAGACAAGGGTTCTCAACACAACGTCGAATCATTTGGTGCTGGCCGCGCTCCAGCCGATGCCTTCGGCACGCCAGCTAGCGTTGACTAGGAATCATTCTCTGACATGCTGACCGTACAGTTCAGCGATACTCCTTACTAAAATGCTTCATGCGCACCCCCTCATATTCTCCTAAGCGGAAAGGATGTCCCTCCTCGCCTATGGAACACCCACAGACATAAACTGAAAAGCGTCCGCCAGCCCTAAACGTTTCGGGAAATTGAATACGGCTACACCGTCCTTGAACGTTCCCTCACAGAAACACCAAGAATGGTGGTGGGGATCCCCACCGCCATCGTGACACTGAGCTACCTTTTAGGAGACTGTACGTGACGAACGGTAAAATAGCGCACGTTCGAAAACGTTATGAATTATGCGGGAATTGCTTTTCCATAACGACTGGATACACCGACGAAAGAGACATGATGGTTGTGCAAATTTTGGGGTTGTGCCGAGGTGACGGTAAAGGATACGTGAAAATCGCAACGAATGTCAGTGCAGATAACCTCAAGGCGACCATCAAGATGACGGACAACTCCATTCTGGAATGCCCCGTGGTGTCCATCGGATTCCCTGGCGAAGATATGACGGCAAGAGTCGGCTGGGGTGATATCTCCTGTGATGGTGTGCATGAGTCCGTAGTGGTTGTACCGCTACTGGACGGCACTCGACTCACAATAACCATTACAGACCGCAACTCTCACACTGTTCTCGGCTCGTTCCCGTTCCACCCAATACAAACAAAAATCAAGTCCCGTTTGACGTACCGACTACGTCCCGAATTTGCAGCCCAAATCCGCGGCATTGAACAGCGGCGAATCTCTGGCACGCCCCACGCTTATGTGACCGGCATTTACCCCGTCGACGAACAGCATTATTCGTGCCGTTTCCATGTACGTTACCCTTATTTCGGCATGCAGGAATCCTGTTCCATTACTGTGTTTGATGCTGCAGCGCACAGGCTTGATCTGTCACCTATCATTCTTGAAGATTCACTCATCACCGACCCGCATGACCACACACGTCAGATTCACGAGCTGGTATACTCAATCATCGTCACAGACAGCAACAAAACCATATGCATCCAGGCCAAGCCAGAACATCAGGACGCTTGCTTCACCTGTATTCTTCCGCCAATGTTCGACGGATTCGTCAACGGCGCCCGTGATCTCACCAAACATGCCTCCTATGATGATGGTTACCACGTGTGGTTCGAGCAGCATCGTGCAACTGTGGCCGACATCCGCAACCAGCGTAGAGTCTGTCAATCCTGGACGGACGAGATGAAACCTCTCATCAGCATCGTGACCGTCATCTTCCATCCTCCAGTCGAATACCTGCAAGCACTCATCGACAGCTTCACCGCACAATCCTACGACAATTTCGAGGTTGTGTTCGTCAACGTCAGTGGCCATGGGCCTGAAGCACAGTCGGTCAACAAACTGCTCGACAAACTCAGCGATCCACGTTTCCGTGTCATCACCGAGGAAAACAAGAGCATCGCTGACAATACAAATATCGGCATTCGTGAGACCCATGGCGATTACATTGCGTTTGTTGACCATGACGATGTAATCGAGCCAGATGCGCTGTATCGCTACATCAGCGTACTGCACAGCAAACCTGATGCAGATGTGCTGTACTGCGACGAAGACCTGCTTGATAACGGGCGATACACTTGGCCAGTGTTCAAGCCGGACTACAATCCCGACCTGCTTAATGCCTACAACTATGTGACACATATGCTGGTGATCAGCCGCACCGTACTTGAACAGGTGGAGCTCTCACCTGCCGACGTGAGTGGTGCTCAGGATTTCGATCTAACGTTGAAGTGCTGCGAGAGGGCACGTCTGGTCACCAACGTGCCATACATGCTGTATCACTGGCGTATGCACCAAAATTCTACCAGCACGAACCCCGACAGCAAGCCTTATGCAGAGACCGCCGGCAGAATCGCTTTGGAACGTCACTTCGAACGCACTGATCTACAAGTGGAGGTTTCGGAATCCGAATTGCCGTTCCGGTACCGTAATCGCTATATCGTTGACAATCCGCCGAAAATAAGCATTGTCATTCCCACCAAGGATCACAGCGATATTCTTCGCCGGTGCCTTAATGCCGTGCTCACAAAGACCGAATACCAGAATTATGACATCACTTTGGTCGAGAACAACAGTACCGAAAGCGAGACCTTCGCCTACTACGACGAAGTCCAGAAGCAGAGCGACAAAATCAAGGTAGTCACTTGGCAGGGAACCGGCTTCAACTATTCCGCTATCTGCAATTACGGTGCCGCGCAGTGCGATGGTGAGATTCTGCTGTTCCTCAACAACGATACGGAAGTAATTAACAGCGAATGGCTCGGTTCCATGGTCAGCTTCTTCGCACGGCCGGAAGTCGGCGTAGTCGGAGCCAAATTGCTGTTCCCTGATAATCTGGTGCAACATGGCGGAGTATGGGTATCTTCCGATCAGGTGGGATACTTAGGCGATTTACTATCACACGAAGACGGCGGTTATATGGAGACCATGCGGTACCCATACAATTGTGCCGCGGTAACTGGTGCTTGTCAGATGGTACGTCGCAGCGTGTTCGACGCTGTTGGCGGATTCGATGAAGAACTGGCCGTAGTACTCAACGATGTCGATCTGTGTCTCAAAATTGGAAGACAAGGCTTCTTAGTGGTGTTCGACCCTGAGGCGAAGCTATATCACAGCGAACATACCAGCCGCGGCCGTGATGAGCAGGATGTGCGGAAGGAACGTCGTGCCATCGACGAGCAGGCACGATTCTACGCGCGTTGGGACAAGGATCTGCAACGAGGGGTTTTCATCAACCATCAGCTCAATCAGTACGACGGCCATTACAAAATTGCCTGGTAGGGAGAAAGACAATCCGGATGCGTGCAAGCCTTCACAACATTACTAATCGAGTTGGCGGAATCCGTAATATCATTGCATGGTTGACGATTATCGTCCTTATTCCGGCACTGTTCTTTGGACTTCTTCAAGCAAAATATCATGGCGTGTACTCGCAAATCGACGAGGGTACGCATATCAGCTATGCTTGGTCGGCATCGCATGGCCGCATTCCCGCCAAAGGCGATACTGTGGAGCAGCCGATCCTTGATGACTGGGCCTGCTCTAGCCAGACTAATGCCGAGTTGCCCCCCTGCGGTGATGCTGAAGATCCGACAAAATTCCCTGCACAAGGCCAACAGTACAATTACATTCATCCACCGCTCTATTATGCGATCACTGGCTTTGCTGCACGGATAATCGCACATATCGACCATTCGGTATCGTTCGCCCAGGCGGCTCGACTCATGCAGATTCCTTGGATTATCCTAGGCCTCGCCCTTACTTATCGTGCTTTACGAGCATGGGGGATTGACCGACTGTATGCTTACAGTGCCGTAGCCGTCATCCCGTTTGTTCCTGTATTTCTGAACGCGGGAAGCGCCGTGACGAACGATGCGCCGGCACTTGCATGTGGTGCCCTGCTGACTTGGAGCGCTGCGCGTGTGTTCAAACAGCATCGCTGCGATTGGTTGCCTGCAGTGATGGCGTTACTATTCTGTCTGATGAAGGGCACGTTCGCTTTCGGTTTTTTGGGATTCGCGGCAACGGTATTCGCAACATCCGCTCTATGGTGGTATCTTGGTGACGTTCGTCTAGGGCGCAACGGCATCATCAGTTCATGTGCGACCGGTATCGTCTCCCTGCTGTGTATCTTCGGATGGTCAAAATTTCAGAATATGCGTGGCGTAGAGAACTGGCAAAATCCCAATTCAGTCTACCGTCCCAAAATAGAGGGAAGCCCTGTTTGGGAATGGATGAAAACAGCCTTGTCGGGTCTTGACTTGGGCGCGTTCACTTCCGCCGGCCGTGATATGTCGGACCAGCCTGCTTTTATCATGTGGTCCGCTTTATTGACCGTGGTAATGATTGGAGCCGTAGGTTTTCTATACTTCCAGCACGACGGCGACGTCTCCCATACCATGCTACTGGGGACCACAGTGTTCTCCATGCTTCTGTACCCTACACTGGTGCAGATTCGTGAGTATCTGAGCAGCGGTCTGATGTTTTCCGTGGTAACCGTACGCTATGGCATGTGCCTAGTCCCGTTGGTACTGTGTTGTTGGGCGCTGGCGCTGCAGAATCGGAAGTCACGCATCATCGCCGTCAGTATGCCGTTGATCGGCATCTGCTGTGGATTCGCCTCAGTACTGACGGCTGCGATGTTAGTTTGACTATATTCTTGCTTATGGAATTTACTCCGCATTCCTTTTCCGAATGACCTATCAGTCAGATTTTCTTCAACGATGGGCGGAGAGATCTCTAGCGAATCCATCGGTGGATACGGATTGCACTGGCAATACACCGGCGTCGAGCCGACCGACCAGCAACCAATGCCTCATACTTCTAGCCTTGCTCACCAGAGCATCATGCACCCAAGCCTTGGTCATGTAGTGATGATTTCCACCGCCTGTTACTCCAATGGAATAAGGATTGTATTCAAGACAAGTATATTAGTCGACAGCTCAATCAATATGACGGTTACTACAAGATTACTTGGCAATCAATGGTTTATCCGCATATGAACGGGGATGTCCTCTACTTACCCTTAGTGGAAGGACATCCCCGTTCATATGCGGATAGGTATGTATCTACTCGCAGCCGATACCGTCATTGTCTGTATCAAGCTTGCTGCTATACCCTAGGTCTCCACGATAAATGGGGGCTCTGCCAGCAGCTCTTACGGCTTTACAGTTTTTGAATGGTGCTTCAGAGGGAGAGGTACCCCACGGTGCAAAGAGGCACCGTCAATACCATACCAAGCAACACCTTCGTCTCGCCTTCCACGACTGATCAGGTAAGAAGCTTCACCTGGATTCAGCGTGTAATTGTGCGTGCCAGTATGCGCATAAGGATTGTATTGACGCTGAAGAGGGAATGAACGATTATCATCCGACGAATACCAGCCAATTCCTTCATCGGTCCATCCGGCAGATACCAAAGCGTCTCGTTCTTGTGAACTCACCGTGAAATGATGGTCCCCTACGTAAGGATTGTATAGACGATACACCGGGGTACCAGATGAAGTGGGGCGACCCAACCGGCACCTTCCCATCGCCACCCGGCGCGGCGGAGCCCATCCCTTTCATTTGCGCTGCCTGTATAGAAGTGTTCTCCGGAATGCCTGTTATATAGACGATACATAGTGTCTGCCGCACTAGAGTCGGCATGAGCAAGCGGTACCATCATTGCGATTGAGCTCAATCCAACGAGCGCTGCCGCCAATGTACTTGAGACGCAACGTTTGATGGTCGACTTCTTCAACGTTCAGTCCTCCATTGGTCTCTGCCTTGTGGCAAGTGTTTCGTCCAAGCTTTCATACGCCATAGAGACCTTGTTGATTAGGGCGAAATTATCCTTTCCTTTCGCATCACGCAGGGAAAAATCACATGAATTTTCCTCATTGGTGAACGCAATCATCTCCGCAGTGTCCGGATGGGAGCCATCCCATGTATGCAGTGATGCAACAAGACGGAAGTCGCCATTATTGAACAAATCCATTGGTAAATGAAAATGCACCGTATGATGGCCTTTCCGGCTCAGGTCAAAGCTATCGCCATAAGGCAGACCACCTCTACGAAGATCATGCATGGCCAACGCGACATAAAAATTTTTATCTCCGCGATAATCGTATTCAACTTCAAAATCAAAACCACCAACAATGGTGCAGACTGGCTCTTTTGATGGCTTTACGTTCAACACGGGAACGGTGGCGCTCAGACCTAACGGATACTTTGGAGCATCGTTTTTCTCTTTCTCTTCCGCCACACTTTTCTTCTCGCGACGCAGATTCTCCAACGTGTAACGGTCCGCTACATCGTCTTTATTGCCGGAAGCAATGATTTCGCCGTCCTTAATAAGAATCGCCTTATTACAATACCTCTTGACCGCATCCATGGAGTGGGTCACGAGAATGACGGTCTTGGTCGGGTCCTTTTTAATCTCGGCGAAGAAGTTATCACACTTCCGTTGGAATGCCTCGTCTCCCACGGCGAGAACCTCGTCAAGTACAAGGATGTCGCCTTGAGCCTTGATGGCCACGGAGAAAGCAAGACGTACCTGCATGCCAGAGGAATAGTTCTTGAGTTTTTGGTCCATGAATTCTTCCAACTCGGCGAACTTCACGATGTCGTCATACATCGCATCAATTTCCGTACGAGTAAAGCCAAGCAAGGCACCATTCAGATACACGTTCTCACGACCGGTAAGCTCCGGATTGAAACCGACACCAAGCTCAATGAACGGCACCAACTTACCCGTAACCGTAACCGAGCCCTGTTCCGGAGTGTAAATCTGGGAAATGATCTTCAGTAACGTGGATTTGCCGGAACCATTACGGCCGACGATACCGAAAAAGTCACCTTGACGCACCTCGAAATCGATGTCGCGCAACACATGCTGTTCGGTGTAGCCCTTAATGCCCTTCGTCCAGTTCAGAAAGGCCATCTTCAGCCCTGTAGCCTGTTCGGTGGGCAACCGAAACATCTTGGCAACGTGGTCAACCTTCAATACCACTGGACGTTCGTCAACAGTTGTCTTCTCAGTCATTACAACCTCAGTCATGGTTTAGAGCACCTCTGCGAATTTGGAGCTGTACTTGCGGAACACGTGAATTCCCAGCCACAGGATGAACGCAGATAGCGCGTATGGCAGCAGGCAAAGCAGCTTATTGTCGACCATGGTCCATACGGTCGGCACATACTCCGGCGAAAGCAGGTTATGGCGAATATCCATAATCGCCTGCGTGGTCGGATTCAACATCATGATGTCGGCGGCCCAAGAGAACTCCTTATTCTGGGCCACCATGGAAATCGGGTAGATAATAGGCGTCGCATAGAACATGGCCTGTAGCACAACTTCCCAAATATGCGCGACATCACGGAAATAGACATACAACGAAGCGAGCAGCAGGGCCACGCCAAGGCCGAGCGCATACAACTGCAGAATACTGAACGGCACCAGCAGCACATGCCAAGTGTAGTGTGCGTGGGCGAAGAAACCGAACAGAATCACCACGAGCAGGTTGATGCCCAGTGAAATCATGGAACCCATGGTTGTGGCAGCCACGATAATATAGTTCGGAAAGTGCACTTTGCGCAACAAGTCACCTCGGCCAACGATGGACTGCATACCCATGCTGGTGGATTCGGAAAAGAAGCTCCACAGACAGGTACCACACAACAATGAAATCGGGAATGTAGGGGTGCCATCAGAAAACTTCAGAAACTTCACGAACACCACGTACATCACAGCGAACAGCATCAAAGGCTTCAATACGGACCACACCATGCCGAGAAACGAGCCCTGATAACGTAGCTGAAAATCGGTTTTCACCAGTTCCTTGAATACCACCATCGCATAGTGGTATCTCTTTTTGAGACCGTCAAAAAAGTTCTTCACAAGCGTCCTATTCTACTAGCGCAAAGCGTTTGGGCGCAAAATGTGGCGCACCCATCTTCAGCAATATTTAATAATTTTCTATTGACCAAAAGACGTTTACCGCACAACGACAAAATATCTCACATGCCTCTCACAGCCAGACCCCAATCTGGAGGGGCAAGAGGCTTCATCCCCTTCGAGCTCACACCACTACCGGTTTCGCATACTGACGTATACGCATTAAGCTGGAACCTACATGAAGCCGAGCACCACTGAGCAAGGGGTCTGTATGCCGCAACTCTCCATCATTATCCCCACCTTCAACAACAGTAAATACCTTCTTGAGTGCGTGCATAGTGTGACAACCCAGGAATTCAAAGACATCGAAGTGATAATTGTCGATGACGCCAGCACCGATAACACCCCCACCATCGCGGCTGAGCTCACAACTGAGGATTCTCGCGTTCATTTCATTCGGCATTCTCGGAACTCTGGAACCCTCGCGTCTCGGAAAACAGGAGTACTTACCTCAACAGGGCGTTATGTCATGCTGATGGACCAGGATGACGAACTTGCCAGCGGTGCGCTGAGAAAACTTCTTGATTTTGCGAATGGCTATCCAGCGGATATCTACCATTTTGGAGTACAAGTGATCGCGGCCAACGCTTCAGCGCAACAGGCAGCCGCTGGAATGACAACATTTCTCACCCCTATACCACGCAGGTTGAACGGCGAAACAATACTCCTCACCCAATTTTCCCCGAATGGGAACTTCGACTGGCACGTACATCACAAAATGTATCGAGGCGATTTAGCACGCTCCGCTTATGCGCTGGCTGCCGATCAACGACTTGTGCTTTCCGACGATCTATACGTGAGTTTCATTTTGGACTCTATAGCATCAACCTATATCAGTATTCCCAATTCACCATGGTATCTCTACCATTTAGGCCGTGGAGACACATTAGGACATAAGCTCACACCCGGCTCGCTGAGCGTTATGGCACAATGGGACGCTCAGGCCCTATCCATGCTAACTACGTTCATTTCCCGAAATCATACCAAAATCCTTCGCTCCGACTGGAGTGATCGTCTCGCCGATGTACGCGATAAACTCATCGAACATACCATGAACGAATGGAAAGACAACCTGCCAGACAATGATAAAACGCGGGGACTCCAGCGAATACTCGATATTTGGGCACCTGACACGGTTTGCGGAGAACTGTACCGATACGTAAGGGACTACGCCTACGCCTATCTGGTTGCCGACAATCGACAATCCGAGGCCAGTCGAAGCGATCAAAAACAGGCCGAATGGTATTTACGCAAGGTGCAGCATATAGAACGGCTACACGGGCTTCCTAGTAAGTCCGATAACCGGCACTATCTATCACTGCGAAAAACTGCGTACAATCATCTGTATGACTCGGGCATTCTGCAGCAACCGCAACAAGAGACAACCAAATCAAGGGATAATCGCTTGGAGGTTATGTTGAAAAGACTGTTTGCAGGGCACTGAGACGGACTTTTAGTTAAACTTTAATAAGCTTCACAACCGAATGAGAGATACAATGCCGAAAATTTCCATCATCATCGCCGCTTACAATGTCGGCGACTACCTGCAGCAGTGCCTCGATAGCGTGGCAGCACAGACGTTCACCGACTATGAGGCGGTTGTCGTAGATGATGCCAGCACTGACTCCACCGCACAAATCATTGCACAAGCTGCCGCACAAAATTCACGCATCGTTCACGTCACACACGAACACAACCAAGGACTTCACCTCACTCGTAAAACAGGTGTTGAGACCGCGACTGGTGAATATGCATTCTTCTTAGATGGCGATGACGATCTCGCACCTGAAACTTGCAAGCAACTTGTCGATGCAATGGAACTGTGTCCTGCCGATATCTTGCACTATGGTATTACCGTCATCGGAGAGAACAACATTCTCACCGATGAGTGCCATGACTTCGAGGCATTCAATAATGCACCGACGGAAGATTGCAAACAGGCCGATATCGTGAGCAATATCTATGATCAATCTCGAGGGCAGAAAGTTGATTGGCGCGTCACACAACGTTTATATCGCACTTCACTCCTCAAAAAAGCTTTTGAAGCCATGAGTCGTGATCGGCTTGAGAGAGCAGAGGATGGATATGAATGCCTAGTCATTTCGTCTTTGGCCCAGACATACCGTTCACGCAAAGACTGTCGCGGATACCGTTACCACTACGGACGCGGAGTCACCGGCACGAGTGAAATTTCCGCTGAAAAATATGGCACATTCTGTCGACAATTCAACCGTTGCTTCTTAGCTGCGACAGACTATGCCACGAAATATACCGAGATTGATTTGCAGGCTTGTGTTCGTGGCTATAGGGAAAAAGCCACCGAACTACTGGCTAACGATTGGAAAGTCAGGGTTCCAGAACAAGAGAAACGGAAAGCAGCCAAACAGATGGAAGCCGTCTTCGGTCCCGCTATTACTGGTAGAGAAATATATCGCTTCGTACGGGATGACGCCTACGAAAAAATTGTGACCGGTGCGGAATCATCCGTAGATGATGCCCTCCATCATTGGTTCTCAATTGCAAAAGAATTCAAAGTGACAGAGGATTGCAAAAATCTCAACGCCATACGATTTCTCAAGATGAAACACAGTGCCTCCACTCATATGGTTGATTTGGATGCGCGCATCCGCAATGAAGCATCTTTTCAGTCCTACGCCAAGCAGGACATCCGCATCTTCGTCACCACGCACAAAAACGTTGACCTGTTCGACAGCAATATCATGCAGCCTGTGCAAGTCGGACCAAAAACGGAGCGGTTCCCTTGGGCGTTCCACGATGATGAAGGCGAAAACATCGCAGACCTCAACCCACGTTACTGCGAGCTGACCACACAATACTGGGCATGGAAAAACATCAATGCCGACTACTATGGCTTCTGCCACTATCGTCGCTATTTCGATTTCACCGAAACCGAGCATGAGGAGAACCCATTCGGTGAGATCATGGACGACTATATCGATGCCAAAGCCGCACAGGAATACGGTTTGGACGATGCAACCATCGCGGAAACCGTCAAGCAGTATGACGTAATCACCACGCCGTTCGGCAATCTCAAGGAAATCATCAACAAGTACGGCACACCACGGGCCTTGTGGGAAGCCGCCCCCCTGCTGCACGACGACGATTTGCAACGCTGTTATCATATTCTGTGCAAGATGTACCCGGATTATCGGCAGGACGCGGACGCCTTCCTTGAAGGTAGCACGGCATGCTTCTGCAACATGTTCATCATGAGGAAGGATATCTTCTTCGACTACTGCTCTTGGCTGTTCCCCATTCTCGAGGAATTCGATAAGCAAACCGATTACGGTACATACAGCAAAGAAGCCCTTCGCACGCCGGGACATCTCTCCGAACGTTTATTGAACATTTATCTGATGCATCATAAGCGCATCGGCTCCAACTGGAGATTCAAAGAGTTGCAATGCGTACATTTCACCGATCCGGAACCGGCGGAAAAGCTCGGACCACTCACCGTATATGACAAGCCGATTATTCCTGTGGTGTTCGCCGCTGACGACAACTATGTACCGCAACTGGCCACTACGGTTTATTCCGCCATAAAGAACGCCGATCCGAACTACCTCTATGATGTGGTGGTATTGCAGCGTAATATCGCCTGGGACAAACAAGAGCGTCTACGCGATTTCTTCAAACGATTCCCGAATATGTCCCTGCGTTTTACCAATGTGGAACGCGAGCTGGCCGGGTATGACCTGTCCACGAATAATGCGCATATCAGTATCGAAACCTATTACCGTTTCCTGATACAGGAACTGCTGCCCTTCTACGACAAGGTGCTGTATCTCGATTCCGATATCGTCATCAACGGCGACATCGCGGAGCTATACCGCACCGATCTGCAAGGTAAGCTACTTGGTGCGATTCGCGACATCGATTATCTTGCCAACCTCAATGTGAAGCACGGTGACCGTATGAAGTATACGAAAGACGTATTGAAGATGAAAAATCCATACGATTACTTTCAGGCGGGTGTGCTGATCTTGAACACCCGGGCCATGCGCGAACGCTACACCATCAAGCAGTGGCTCACCTATGCTTCCAATCCAGCCTTCATATATAACGATCAGGATGTGCTGAACGCGCACTGCGAGGGTAACGTACTGTACCTGCCATGGGAATGGAATGTAGTGCATGACTGCGGTGGCCGTGTCGGTAACTTGTTCGTGCAGGCTCCCGGTGACATCTACGATGCCTACATAAGGTCGCGCAGCAATCCGCAAATCATCCACTATGCCGGTTTCCAAAAGCCTTGGAACGACCCGGATTGCGATTTTGCCTCCATATACTGGCGTTACGCCCGTGAGACACCGTTCTACGAACGTCTGCTCAAGCGTATGGTGAAGGCCAATGAACCGAAGGTACCGGAAAACATGTTCCAACCGCGACACGAGCGTGCCGTCGGGGAAAACAACCCAATTCGCAAGGTCATTGATCCGCTGATGCCAATCGGTTCCAGGCGCCGTGATGTAGTGAAAGCCATTGTTCGAGCGGCTCGCGGACGACGCTGAACGGCAAACAGGACGGCAGCATCATGAGACTGGAGACCTACGATGAGATCCCGAAAACACCCGGTCTCATGATGCTGCCATACCGCTACCTTTGCGCTGGCCGACTCATATCATTGATTCCGTCTGCGTGCTTGCACATAAGCGTAAGGAACAACGGCGCGACGCAGATCAGTTGCAGCACATAACGCGTGGGCTCGCCACCCATGCCCGATACCGGGACCAGCAACAGATACACGAAAGACATATCCACCGGGAGCATGGAAGCGACACGACTCAATTTGCCCTTTCCCCGTCTCAAAGCCATAAACAGCATGAAGGATGGCAAAATGGAAGCCCACAGTGCCCTGGAGAACAAAGCGTTCAACACTGGAATACTCTGTTCCATATCATAAACGGATCTAGCGGTATCACTTCTGTACGCCTTCAATGGCCATTGCGGTATATATTTTAGAATCGGATCGTAATACCAAGCGGACTCGGTGCACACCACCATATAGTTCGGCGTGCCATCGTTATTGGAGAAACTGAACCATCCACGAACAAGGCCCATCCATGACTCCAGATGCCCGATTGGATGTTCCACAGTCTTCTTCAACCATAGCTTGATAAAATCATTGAACAAATCCGGGTCCTTCAGACTGGTTCCTTTGACGGGATCGGCTATCTGCGGATCATAGACCTCAGGAATTTTCTCATAGTCAATAGTCAAAAAATTCGAGACCAATTTCTTTTCCTGATCAGTCATATCGTTGCCGTTGTACTTGATATCGTGAGCCACCTGCTGAATGGCAAACGAGATGCTTTCCTGCTTGCCCCCGGATTCGATGCCCAAAGCCGGCAGAACGAACTTTGGGATCAGAACCATCATGATGATCGCGATCACAGCACCTATCGCAAAAGAAATTGCTTTAGCCTTCTTAGAAACATGGATCAAGAACATTAGCAGTAAGGACGGCACCACCACGTAGACACCAGCTTTTTTCGTCAGACACGCCAACAAGCCGCAAATGAAGAGCGTTGCGATAACGCCAGAGTTGTTCATCGCTTCACCACGAGTTCGAATTACCTCCACAAACAGGATGCAAAACGGAATAAAGAATAGGACGGATATAGTGTCTTTAGCCAAAGAAGAGAACATCACCGGAAAGACGGGGAACAATGCGAAGAACGCAAGCTCCGCATGGCACAATCCTCGCGGAAGTCCGATTTTTTTCGTATACGAAATCATCCAGGAAAACAGCAGAGGCGCAGCCGCCAGCTGAAGCATGATCAGGCAGTACAGCCCAAAGATCGGGTTCCGGAAAGCCCACTGCCCAAAGTCAGCGAACCAACCAAACAAATAAGTTAGAACGAAAGGATGATGATCTGTGAATTTTTCAACGCCATAATGTATGAGCAACTGCTTTGACGTATCAGACCAATAGACTCCGGAGAAAAGCCAAATAATGTACGGTAGCCAGCAAACGATGATCGCAACGGCATTTTTCAGTATCGCTCCAGCAGAATACCGGTAGTCAAAGAAACGGTGTACCGTCCCCTTGTCCGAAGATGCATGGCCGACCATATCCGAACGACGACGGTGCAATCTGGCAATCAGACGATCGACCGCATAAAACAAGATAGTGAATATCGTGCAGAAAAAAACTATCTTCACAAGCAACGCGACTTTGCCCTGCAAGATTGTTCCGTCAGGATTGGAGACCTCGTCTCCCAATCCGAACATGATTCCAAGTACCAAAGGCACAATAAGGCGCATTTCCAAATGATTTATAGATATATTTTTTTTCATATTTCTACTAACCTTTTACTAAATCAAAGTACAAAAAGTTTTTTAATGAAAGGAATCTTTCTCAGCAAAACCGTAATAAACAGACATCCTGCAAATACACAGATACACAACAGTACATTCACTACGGTGAGCGCTATCGAATTCAAATTTCCAAGACCATTGAATAAAGAGGTATCCTGCGCTCGGCACAGTAAAATCAGACCAGCCATATGTAGCATGTAGATGCCAAATGTATTCATGCCAATGGCACGGAACATCTCGGCTCCGAATCCGCGCATCCGCACTCGCCCCAATGCGAGCAGCAGCAGAAGGGTGGCAACGAAGGTCGGCAAAAGCCAATAGCCATTCTCCACTGTCAGAACGACACCCTTAACCGCATGCTGGTAGCGTTGAATCAACACCGTCACCGCATAGCAGACAATGATGCCGCATGCTGCCATGCCTTGAGAGATTTGGATACCACCATGAGCCGCTTCCTCTATTGCCGAACCGTGCACCAATCTCCTACCAACAAGTCCGCCGATCAAGAAATACAGTAGTACATACCCATATGAGCCGAAAATATAGTACTCATCAATCGAATTCATGATTGACGCAAAATCATGATGGGTCAATGTTCCAAGTCCCTGCAGGACGAGGGATACCGTATCCTTGCCTACAGTAAAGCCAAACAACACCGCCATCAAAGCATGAAGCACAATCCTGCGATCCGAATCGAATGCCATCTTCGCCAGAGGTAAGATAAGATATACGGCAATTAGCGCATTCATAAACCAGAAATAGCCAGTAGGATATCCACCTAAATTGCCGCCAAGCAGAAATATACAAAAATCCTTAATCGTCACGGTTTGGGAGCCGTCAACGTAAATGAAAAAAATCGCTGCAAGCACCTTCCAGATGCTCACGATAATGACGATATTGAGGACTTTCCTGTAGTGGCGATGCTCATCCAACGGTCGCGGCAATAACAAGGCGCCATTGACTGCAAAAAACAAGGGAACGCAAACCACACACATGACAGTTACCAAGGTACCGGCGATTCCGCTGGAATAGTATCTCGTGTAGAGCGAATAGTGAAGCATGACCACAAGGAACATTGCCAACGTTTTCGCTATATCATATCCAACTATACGTTTTTTCATCTATCTTGCATCGTTTCTGTCAACGGCGTTCATACAACTTTATATTCATCCTACACAGCAATATTAATTCCATCCACACGCTGCCCTCTGACAAACAATTCCCTTCTTGCAACAAGCAGTCCCCTTCTTGCGAGGATACTCAGCGAAAGAGAACAAGGACCCGTACCAACGTCACCTCATCCATGAATGACCGTTGAGCCACTCGGCTGGGTGGCCTATGCCCATCGCCAGTCGGCCAGTGCAAAGGATATAGTGGATCGTATGCTAGAAAATTCGAATCTTTCCGTTGCCGTGCTACTGCCCTGCTACAACGAAGAAGTGACTATCGGCAAGGTCGTGCGTGACTTCAAGACCACACTGCCCCAAGCCGATATCTACGTGTACGATAACAACTCCACTGACCGCACCGCCCAAATCGCCGCTGCCGAAGGTGCAATCGTCAGGAAGGAGCCCCGTCAGGGTAAGGGCAATGTAATTCGCGCCATGTTCGAGGACATTGACGCCGACGTGTACATTATGGCTGACGGCGACGATACCTACCCCACCGACGCTGCGCCCGCCATGGTTGCCAAGGTCCTCGAAGGCTACGATATGGTGATTGGCGACCGCTTGAGCTCCACCTATTTCCAAGAAAACAAGCGACCCTTCCATAACTTTGGCAATCGGCTCGTACGCGGTTCAATCAATAGCCTATTCCGCGCGCATGTCACCGACATCATGACTGGATATCGCGCATTCTCCTTCACGTTCGTCAAGACCTACCCTGTGCTTTCCAAGGGTTTCGAGGTCGAAACCGAAATGACTATCCACTCGCTGAATAACAACCTTCGATTGTATGAAATGCCGATTCAATATCGGGATAGACCGGCTGGTTCCGTCAGCAAGCTCAATACCGTAGGTGATGGCATCAGGGTATTAGGCACCATCTTCCGCATGATCCGTGAATACAAACCTCTGCCTTTTTTCGGTGGGTTTGGATGCCTGATCGGCATTATCGGATTAGCGCTATGTGGCAGTGTAACCTTGGACTTCTGGCACACCGGCATGGTCGCCCGTTTCCCCACACTCGTTGGCGCAGTGATGCTTGTGATCACGGGTCTCTTGCTCATCATCGCAGGTATCATCCTTGACGTCATGGCCAAGAATGACCGTAAAACCTTCATCCTGGAAATGAATCGGTTCTCCCTGACGAGGCGGCACATGTAGAATATGCTGAGATCTATCCACTCCCTTTATCGCACTTGCCAACGTTGCGCATTGGTGCCGTTTGCAGCATAGAGCTGTACATTAGCGCCATTCGCCGTAGAGCCACCGGCCACATCCAGTACCATATTTTCCGAAAGTGCAGATTGAATAACGTAGGATCCGTCGGAATTCTTCAGCACGATCCACTTTTGAGCATACGTACCGTTCGCGGCATACTGTTGCACATTGGTACCGTTGGTCATCAATGCGCCGCTTACGTCTAACACCTTATTGGAATTTACGCTGGTCAGAGTCACATATCCACTGGAATCGTGGGCAATCTTCCACTTTTGGGCCTTGGTGCCATTGCCTGTCCATAGTTGCACGTTACCACCGTTAGCTTGAGAGGCTCCATTAACATCCAGTTTTAGGGAAGTCCTAAGCTTTGACCCAAACGTGTACGTACCATCAGTGATATCGTTTCTATGTTGGCGGGCTTTATCGTCCAGACGTTCGCGCACCGTCCGGCATTTCGTAGCCACCCACTGCTGAGCGGCACTTCCGTTCGGCGAATACAGCTGCAATTTCGCGGTCGCATAAGCGTTGGCGCCTGGAACGTCCACTGCTTTATTGGCATTGACCGATACCAACGCAATCTTGCCATTTCCGTAATTACGCACAGTCCATTGTTGGGCAAGAGTGCCATTGTCGCCATACTGTTGCAGTGCGGCGCCATCAACATTCGAACCACCGGATACGTCCAGCACCTTACCGGAATTTGCGTTGACGATTCGATAAGCGCCGTTGCCGAGGGTCTGGAAACGATAACATTGTGCATCCGTACCGTTGCTGCCGTAAAGCTGGATTCTTGCACCATTGACGGTAGAACCATTGGTCACATCAAGTACAAGATTCTTGTTGATTCCTGAGCTAACCGTTACTGCCGTATCTGTCGGGATGCTGACATCACTCGATGAAACCACGAACATCTGCGCAGCAGAACCGTTTGGTGCATACAGGCGAATCGCAGTACCATTAGCGGTGCCGCCACCGCTCAAATCCAATACCCAATTCCCTAATGCGGACTGCAGGTAGTAGCCGACGCCCGAATCCCGAATGAACCAGCGTTGAGCCTTAGAACCGTTCGCACTATATTGCTGCACAACTGCATTATTACCAGCTGCAGCATTGCGCACATCCAAAGCCTTGCCGGAATTGACATTGACGATTTCATAACTGCCGTCAGACTGCTGAGTAAATTTGAATCGCTGTGCGTTTGAACCGTTGCCGGCATACAGCTGAATCGCCGTGGAATTTGCCGTGCTCGCACCCGGAATATCAACACTGGAACTAATTTTCGAACGCACGTTGATGTAATAGCTCCCATTCGGAATGGAAACCTTACTCAGCTGACGTGTATCAAGAGCCGGTGAGGGCACGGTGTAATCGGAATTATGCGAACCGCCGGACGAATAACTCTCATTACCAAACGCGTTCATATCCACATTGCCATCGATGCCGTCCACATGGCCGATGCTCGTATACTGCCAGCCACGATCATTAGTGGGGAACTTGGTGAAGCCCATCTTTGCGCCGTACTGCGCCACCCAACGGGTCTTGGCATGGATGTTGGCACTGTTCAACGGCCCCTGCAAATAGCTCGTGTACGAATAGACGCCCAGATTGGAGTACCCATTCGACTGCATCACGTTGTACCAGTTGTTAACTATGTTGTCGTACGCACTCACACTGGTTGGTGGAGTATGGCCAGTCCAGCCACTCCACTTTTCCAAGTCATAGTAGATCGGGTATGTGAGATCCTTGGCGCTTACACCCACTTGCTTGAGCTTCGCCACAATGTCATTCGCCTCGGCCTTCGCCATGCTGCCGGTATCGGCGTATGAATACCAATAGATACCGAATGGAATACCCAAACGCTTGCATTCGGAAATGTTACGTTTGGCTTTGGTATCAATTGAATTACCCTCGCCATATCCAAGACGGATAATCGCGCCTTCTACGCCATCGGCTTTCGCCTTAACCCAGTCGATATCGCCCTGCCATGTAGAAACATCGATCACACTCTTCGCCTGCTGCACAAACAGATTGTTTTCGTAATCGAAGAACGCTTTTGTACCATTATAAGTACCCCAATGCGCACCGTAGCTGTTCGATTCGAACTTAGCGAATTTAATGGAACCGTCCGATGACGACGAAGACTGGCTCTCTCGCCCCTGTCCATCTGCGGATGTTTCGCTTTGCACCTCTTCAACGGCAGCCTTCACCGTCTCCGCAGATACAGGAATGAATGATTCGCCATCCGTCTTTGCAAGCGGATCAGGCTGCCGATCGCCAGCCTCCGCTGCAGCAGCCGCCCCTGGGTCTTCAACCGTTTCACCGGTCTCTATATTTTTCAGCTCACCTTCCGGCGTAATGGCCAGATCCGCCGAGACAACTGTCGCATCGTCGGGAATACTTTCACTTATCGAATCCGGAAGCGGTATCTGTGGATTATCCGGCATGCTTTCCGATGAAGGCTCTTCTTGATCCGCCAAGGTAGCGCCGGCGGCCAATTTCTCGACAGCGCCAATCGAGGTATCCTGTAGTGCATGAGCGGGCACAGCGCTCGCTAAAATCAACGTGATTGCAGTCGCCGCAACAGCCGCACTCGAAACAAGTTCCCTCAGCATCTTCATCGAACGTTCCCTCCAGTCAGATAGTTACTGTGCAGATCCCTACCGACCTTTTCATTGAAACATACTTCATCAACATTTCGGTAGCCATGCACCACCCCGCCCCATTGCCTTGCGAATACGTTGCAATGATGATAGCCCGATTGTTCTGTTGTACAGGCCGAGACGGTAACATGCTTCATATGCTGCGGCGATCAGAGTAGGAAGGTACTTGCGGAGCCTGCGGCACACAGCCTAACAGCGTAGTGGCACAGAAGGGTGATATGGCAGCACGGCACAGCAAAAAGCATGGCAGGCACAAAGCTCGGCATGCCGTTCCCAGCTCGAAGCCTGCCATCATCAAATCCATGTTCGTGCCCAAGGACCGCTTCTATACGGCAGTGATGCAAGGCGTGCACGACAGCATGGAACGGGAACGCAAACGCACGAGACAAGCCATGCACACGGCTGTGGCCGCCTTAGCGATTATCGTGCTCATCGGCAGTATCTGTTTTGGATGGATGGGAGCGCGCGCATCGCTACGAACGCACGAGCTGGTCCGAGTATCCACCTGTCAACAAGCCGTCATCGATATGAACAACTCATATTTCAAGGCTTCCCAGCTCAAAACGCAGGTGGATTCCGCTTTCACCAGCATGGATGCCAACTACAATCTTGACCAATTGTCGAATCTGTATGGCGAAAAAGTTGACATTCCAAGCACACTGCAGTGCTCCAACAACCCTTCCGACACCGCCGATACCGCCACAAAAGCCAAGGCTGCCTACGACAAACAGGCAACGGCATTTCAAGATGCGTTGAAGAAAACGCAATAGCAAGGACGATTTCGCCATCCGCGAATTTCCGTCAATCCGATCGAACCAAGCAATCCGGTCAATCCAAGCAATCCGGTCAATCCAAGCAATCCAATCGGTCTAAGCAACGGGGCGAGGATCACTGGAGACCCTACGCGGAACCGACGCGGCGGAAGACTCGATCACGATGGGTTCGGTGCGACGCAACGAGATATTGGAAGATGACTGTACGGAACGCGCCTCGCGGGAAGCAGTGGCCGCATCAGCCTGCACAGGCGGAAAAGCGCCGGTTACGGGGCGAATCCGACCGGTCGCCGTAGGAATGAAACTGGGTGGAAGCGGCTGCGTGGCGGCAGTGTCTTCAGAAGAATCCTGAGAGACGGTCCGCATGGAAACTCGAGAAGCCATCGCGGCAAGGGAATCGCGCGTATCCGGCTCCTGCTGCAGGCGATCATACTCCGTCATCACGCCTCCCCTCATTGACTCACCTCTCACTGTACCGAGGGTAACGCAGCCATAATGACTTCCACATTACGAATGCGCGATATGCGCAACTCCCTTACTCAACAGCAACTTAAGCGTTCACAGTGAACGAAATCGAATCATCGTCCCTCCGAAAAACGACCTTGGACCGGTAGGATTTCAGATATGGCTGAAAGTTCCCATCCGCCCGCAGACCATTCGGCCCATTATCTTTTTCTCATCGTCGGCGCCCCGCTGGCCGCCTTCCTCATCGCGGCATCACGCGCATTCGAGACGCATGGCCTGACCATTCCGCTGGTTCGCATCACGACCGGCATCGCGGGACTGATGCTGCAAGCCATCCCGTTCATGATGCTGGGGGCGTTGATGTCGGCGGCCGTCACCACATTCGTCAGCGAATCGCTGATCCGCCGCCATATTCCACACTCGACATTCGGCGGCCTCGCAATCGGCCTGCTCACAGGATTATGCCTGCCAGTATGCGACTGCATGGTAGTGCCCACCTTCGCAAGCATCGTACGCAAACGCATGCCATTGCCCTGCGCGGTCACGTTTCTGACCGCCGTACCGGTCACGAATCCCATAGCGATATGGTCCACCTGGTATGCGTTTCCCGACAAACCATGGATGGTGCTCTGGCGAACGGGACTGGGCATGATAATAGCCGTGACGGTCGGCGCATCGTTCGCGCTATGGCCGCCGAAAAACTCCGCCACCGCTACCGCCACGGATTACGCGAATCGCACGGATTACGCGGATTATGCGGATTATGCGGATTATGCGATAAAGAATCGCACCGCATGCACGCGGCATGCAGATGACGCCTGCTGCGGCACCGGCCTCGGCGACGATGCCCGTAAGATGACGGACGACCCGCCGATCATCCGTTTTCTACGCTGCACACACCACGATTTTCTACACATGATGCCGATCCTGCTGTTCAGCGCCATCATCGCCTCCCTGGCGCGCACATATATACGTCCATCGGCAAACGGTCTCGACACATCCACACAGGCAAGCATCCTCGCAATCATCCTGGCGATGGGGCTGGCGTTTCTCTGCTCACTATGCTCATCCTCCGACGCCGTGATCGCCTCGAGCATGGTAGGCGTACTACCGCAATCGGCATTGATCGCATTCCTGACATTCGGCCCGGTGCTGGATCTGAAGAACACGCTGATGCTCATTTCGGCATGCCGGCCACGTTTCGTCATCAGATTCATCGGCACGTTCGCCATTGCCTGCTTCACCGCCGTCTGCATCGCGCAGCATTGGATGCCCGGAGCCTGACATGCGCAGCCGGCCATCACTCCCCAATCGAATCGAAGGACTCTGCTTTGCGGCGCTCGCATCGGCCATCGCATACAGCGTGGCCAGCGGCGCATACGTTTCGCTGGCCACGCCACGTTCGAAACCGTATCTGATCATCGCCGTCATCGCATTGTCGATTCTGGCTGCCGCCGCATGGCTGGGCCTGTTCCATGCCACCGAACGGTCGGCATCCCGCTGGCTGGTCGCGTTGGTCATCCCGGCACTGCTAATCACCATACCGTTCCAGCAGGCGGGCGGCAGCACCGGTTTCGACATCTACGCAGGCGGACGGGCCATCGCCATTCCCCGCAACGTGTATGCGGCGGACGGCGCACGGCATCTGCACGGATTGGATGACACCCGTAGAACCATCACCGTACGCAACGACGAATTCGGCTCATGGTTCGAACACATCGACCACAATCCGCAATCCTACGTCGGTTACCGTATCCGCATCACCGGTTTCGTCAGCAAACCATCCACGCTCGGCACCGACGAATTCCAGATATCCCGCCAGTTCATGAGCTGCTGCATCTTGGACATGACACCATTCGGATTCACCGCCGTCACCGCAAAAGCCGCCAAACTGCACGAATATGACTGGGTGACCATCGACGCCACGATCGAACAGGGCACGTACGGCACCAGTGGGCATGAACGGCAGGGTCTGATATTGCAGGTCTCCTCATTGCGGCAGGCCGCGAACGCCCCTACCGGCTATTTTTACTGGCAATGAGTCCGGAGGATGGCATAGACAGCCGATGCGTCTTGGCTGCCAACGCCGCTTTTGCCCTAACTTGATGCAGTGACCGATAAAAACGGTTGCGTTCCTCGCTATATCTACCGTCCAAAGGTCCAGCGGACCCAGAGTCCTTCATCTGTATAGCGCCAGATTCCGGAATCTTGTTCCTAACGAAATCGGAGCATCCCCTACTTGCGCAATTCCAAATAATGAGACAGAAAGGGGTTATAGCGCGTTATCACGCGGCTTGAATCAAAGCCATGAATACCTCATATAAATGAAACGTATGACTCCGAATTTTGGCCTTTAGTTTTCGGGGGCGTACCGTCGTCATTCAGCAAGAACGACAGCGCTTTCCAAAAGAGAGAGGAAAACACATGAAGAAGAACAAGCTGTTCACGACGGCGGTAGCTGCGCTCGTGGCAATCGGCTCGCTCGGAGCATTGGCCGGCTGCGGTACCGCGAACGCAAAGGTATCCGACAGCGGCGTGAAGACCGTCAAATTCGTTCTCGAATCCCAAGATCCGCCATACTCCTACGCGGACAAAAACGGCAACCCGACCGGATTCGACCTTGACGTCCTCAAGGCCATCGACAAGAAGCTTGACGGCTATAAGTTCGAATACAGCGTCGTGGATTATCAGACCGCATTGGTCGGAACCAAGCAGGGCAAGTATGACGGGCTGATCGGTGCCTTCTTCGAGACTCCGGCGCGGGCCAAGCAGTACTTGCTGTCTAAACCGTACAACTACTTCTTCATGAACCTCATCGTCCCTGAGGACAGCAAGATCGAAAGTCTCGAGGATCTCAACGGCAAGACCCTCGACCCGATTGTCCCGACGGACGGACGATACGTGGCCATCCAGAACTGGCTGAAGCGGAACCCCGATATCAAGATCGAGGTTCCGACGGTCACCAACCAAGAGACCTTTCAGGATATGTTCAACGCCGTGCATGACGGCACCTATGACGCAGTCTATCTTTCCAAGGCCCAGTATGACGGTGTGGCAGACACCCTCGGATACAAGCTCAAGGTCACCGACCCCGTTGACGCCGCCGGAACCGTGATCCTGTACAACAAGAAGAATAGCGACGTCCAGAAAGCCGTTGATGAGCAGATTGACGCCCTAATCAAAGATGGCACCCTCGGCAAGATCAGTGAGAAGTACTTCAAGCAGGACAACTTCCAGAAAGCCCGTGAACTCGGCGCCCTCAAGGACTGATTCGGCAAACAAACGAAACGGGGAAACAAGAAATGCCTTCCGATCTGCTGACGGGCGTACTGCCTAAGCTACTGCAGTATCTGCCGGCCACCCTGCTCTATTGGATTGTGCCGTCACTGCTTGCCTTGGTCTTCGGCACTGTATTGTGCATCGTCAGGGTCGGAAGGCACAACGTTCTCTACTGGCTCTGCACCATTTTCATCTCCTTCTTCCGCGGAACGCCGGGAATCGTGCAAATATACCTCGTGTTCTTCGGACTGCCCAAGGTTTTCTACCTATTCGGGCTTGACATCGACGACTGGAATCCAGCGATCTTCTTCATCATCGCAACGGCCATGAACCTCTCCTGCTTTGTATGCGAGGTATTGAGGGGAGGATATCTAGGAGTAGACAGAGGGCAGATCGAGACTGGACTGAGCATCGGTTATAGCCGGATCCAGAACTTCGTCTACGTCATCGTGCCGCAGACCCTAAAGGTCGCGATTCTTAACCTCAAAAACCTTGAGATAGACGTCCTCAAGGACACTTCCGTCGCCTACACGATTGGCGCCATGGAGATCCTCGGATCGGCGAAAGCCATCATCTCCGCACAGTACGGCACAGGGCAACTCTGGATTTTGGGTCTTGCCGCAGTCATTTACTTTGTGCTGTGCACGCTTGTGGAGACGGGATTCACCTTAGCATCGCACCGCATGGAACGTTACGAAAGGAGGTTCGCCTGATGGAGCTCGACTACGATTTCATGATTGCGGACTTCCCAACTATTCTTGCGGGACTGCCCAAGACCTTGGTGCTGACCTTCTGGTCCGCACTGTTCGCACTATTGCTGGCTCTTGTGTTCGGATGCGTCATCCTGTCCAACATTCCTGGGCTCAAGCAACTCGTAATCGCCATCAACACATTCATCAAGGGAGTGCCTCTGGCGGTACAACTATTGTTCTGCTACTACGCCGTCCCGTTCGTAGCAAGATGGCTCGGATCCATTGGCGCCTACGACTTCAACCCGCGACATATCCCCTACTTCCCCGCAGCCGTGGTGGCAATCGCATGCAACTTCGGCGCATATATCACCGACGTGGTTGTCTCCTCGGTGAAAGCCGTGGACCACGGGCAGATGGAAAGCGCCCAATCCATCGGTATGACCGGCTTGCAGATTGCGTTGCACGTCGTGGCTCCGCAGGCTGTGGTGATATCACTGCCAAGCATGACCAACTACTTCATCTGGCTGCTGAAGGGCACCAGCTTGGCCTCTCTAATCAACGTGACCGAGATGCTAATCACCGCACAGATTAGCGCTTCCGACGGATACCAGTATCTCGAGGCGTACATTGACGCGGCCTTGATCTACTGGATGGTATGCGCGGCCATCGAATTCGGTTCAGAACGACTGTTCAGACGCGTGGGATTCTTTCTGAAACCCGTACGCGCTTAGGATAACTCGAAAGCAAATAAGAAAGAAGGCTGGCATGGCATTCGAAAACAATACTCCGCATCTCCGCAACACCACCGTCGACGCGACAAGGGAGATTTCGGAACGACGGGCTGCGACTATCAGCCGAATGGTGGACGAGGCCGCAAAACGGGGTCTTGATGACCAATTCGCCTATGATGCAGTGGCTGACTACGGAAGGGACAATGCCAAGGAATTTCGCAAGACCCTCAAGGACCCAGATTCCTTCCAAGAGTTCATCGACAATTTCGGCACCGATCACAACCACGAAATCTATGAGATGGAAACGGTCAAGAAGACCGCCGATGAGCTCGAGATAGACTTCCACTACTGCCCATACGTCACCCAGTGGGTCCGTCAGGGGAAAGACCCGCAGCAGATTGCACGCCTGTGCGAGATTGCCATGGCCGGAGATCACGCCTTCGCTGCGCAGTTCCCGCACGTGAAGTTCTCCCTTGAAGGCACCATCGCCGAGGGGAAGCCTGTATGCGTACTACGTTTCAAGAAGCAGTGAAAGGAAACACCCAGCATGAGTGAGCATGACACCGATGAAACGGTTGTCACACTGAAAGGGATTCGCAAATCCTTTTCAGGCAACGAAATCCTCAAGGGCATTGATCTCGAGATATACAAGGGAGAGGTCCTCGCCATCCTCGGTTCGAGCGGATCGGGAAAGACCACACTCCTGCGTTGCGTAAACGCCTTGGAACAGCCGGATGCAGGCATCGTACGCGTCGACGGGACCACTGTCGACTTCAACGGGAAAGTATCCAATAGGCAGATACTCGAACTGCGGCGCAAGACCGCGATGGTGTTCCAGAACTACAATCTGTTCAAAAATAGGACTGTTCTTGAGAACGTCACTCAGGGGCTAACCATCGTTCGCGGCATCGCGAAGGATGAGGCGAGAGAGCGAGCAATCAAGGCTCTATCGAGCGTCGGTATGGACGGGTACGAAGACCGTTACCCGATTCAGCTCTCCGGTGGTCAGCAACAGCGTGTCTCCATCGCCCGAGCACTAGCGATTCGACCGGACGTGATTCTGCTCGACGAACCCACCTCGGCCCTCGATCCGGAGTTGGTCAGCGATGTAAACGACGTCATCACCAAGGTTGCGCAGACTGGAGTCACGATGATCCTCGTCACCCATGAGATCCGGTTCGCGAGGAACGTAGCGTCCCGTGTCGTATTCGTTGAGAAGGGCAAGATCCTCGAGGAAGGGAGCCCTGAACAGGTTATCGATAACCCTCAATCGCCGCGAATCCGTGAGTTCCTCAGTAAGATGATGGCGAAATGACAGATAACAGGTAGCAGGATTGGAGTTGTTGGGCCCATCCTCACCGCACGGCGTGGCCGTCGCACCATACGTGCCGTATGGTCCAGTCTTCCGGATCGAGTAGCAGAACATCCGCCGCATAGCCTGGCGCAAGCAGGCCGAGTGGTCGCCCAGTAACACGGTTCGGCTTGTCGTAACCGAATGCCCTGGCCGGAGTCAATGTGGCCGCTTCGACGGCATCCGGTGCGCTGATGCCCAATCTCAGCACGGCACGCTGCACAGCCTGCTCCAGCACCAGGGTCGAACCGGCGATGGCACCATTGGACATCAGTCGCGCATGCCCATCGACGACATCCACATCCAACGCTCCGAGTAGATAACGACCGTCCGGACAGCCGGTGGCGGCCATGGCGTCGGTGACGAAGGCAATGCGATGCGGCGCGAAGCCGAACCCGAGTTTCACCATCGGATCGCTCACATGGAAGCCGTCGTTGATCAACTCGATGGTGACCCGCGGATCCTCCACAGCCGCTGGAATGGGACCGGGCCTTCGGTGATGCAATCCATTCATGGCGTTGAACATATGCGTCATGATGCCTGCACCGGCGGCGAAGCCTTGACGCGCAGTCTCATAATCGGCGTCGCAATGACCGATTGCCGGGACCACGCCGGCATCGGCGAATCGACGAATCGCGCTGATGCCGTGGGGCAGCTCCGGAGCGATGGTGATCTGCCTCAGGCAGCCATCCGCGGCCCGCAGTATGTCATCCACCAAGCCATCGACGGGATCGCACAGGTACTCCGGATTGTGGGCGCCCTTGCGCGACGCCGCAAGGAACGGTCCTTCGAGATGCACGCCGAGAATGTCGGAGCGCATGCCCATCTGCCCGCGGATTGTGCGTAGATTGTCACAGATCGTATCAAACGGGTTGGTGATCAGGCTGAGCACCTGCCGCGTGGTGCCGTGCGACAGGTGGCCCGCACGCGCGAGTTCGATTCCTTCCGCACCATCGTCAAACGATGTACCCCATGCGCCATGGGCGTGGATATCCACGTACCCTGGAGTCATGATGGCGCCCGAGGCGTCCATGACCGCAGTGTCCGGAATGTTGAGATTACGGCAAGCGGTTTCACAATCATCGTCAGAGATGCCCACGGCGACAAGCGATTCGCCATCCGACACGACCCAAGCATGATCCCGCACCCCTCGGGCGTCGACTTTCCGCGCATTGCGAATGGCGAACGGTTCGCCGTCTCGAAGAAAGGAACGCGCAATCCGCCGTGCGAAGTCCTGTCTCTGCCTTGGCTGCTCCATGTCTGACGCTCCTTGCATTGAGGGAAGGGAACCTCTCATCATGCGCAGGAAAGGGTCCCTGACGGGTGGCCGGTTCAGTCCTGATGTTCCGCCGGCTGGCTCATGGGTATAAGCGTACCGGCAGTGGTCCTTGCGGCGCAGTCGGCTTGCGGCGTCGATGGTGGCGTCGATGGTGGCGTGACGCTACTCAAGTCTCTTGCGCTCCTTGACAAGGATTATGGAACAATACATGGCTACGCAGAAGTTTATTATGCAAGTCACCGCTGGTGCCAACTGTATGAATCGCTGGCCACGTCGAAGGCACCGGATAGCAATGCGACGCATGGCCTAGATCGGTTGGAATCGTTGGAAGAGCCGTTTTTCAGTATAAAAAAGGGCTTTCAGATTGCTCTGAAAACCCTGCTGGCGGAGAATACGAGATTCGAACTCGTGAGGCTGTTACACCAACACGCTTTCCAAGCGTGCGCCATAGACCACTAGGCGAATTCTCCAATTATGCAACGCTCTGCAATGGTCACCTGCAAAACGCAACTTGATTAGGATACAACGCATTGTCTCAACCTCAAAATCGGCGTGTCGCGCCGCGTGGAGGGTGAACAGTCAAGCAGGATAACGCGACTTGTTGGCAACTTCGGCATCGCACCAATCAGGCATGAAGAGGCTCAACGCCGTACAGACATCCTACAGACAGGCCCATAGCCCCGAACATAGGAAATTCAGCGTATACAGGCCCTCAGACGGCCGACAATGCCCAACATGAGGAAGAAGGCGTCCGATGTCGACTTACGCCTGAGATAACTGAACAATGATGCTACGGGGACGACCGTCGGCAGATAGCCGATAGCCAGACATTGGATTTGTGGACGCGCCGACGTGGAATTCCTGCTTAGGACTCGGGAAAGCACATCGACCGCGTTGTGATAAAAGCCGCAGAAGACCCCGATGTGTATTTAGTCAAGTCGGCGTTTCGTGATTAGTCACGAAAATTTTTCGGTTTTA
>ENA-OPRK01000022-OPRK01000022.1-human-gut-metagenome-genome-assembly--contig:-NODE-22-length-152739-cov-5.347849_pt1 | contig 152739 bp, 109 predicted proteins | sample MGYA00241793_ERZ501877 | MGnify/ENA primary metagenome ERZ501877 (study PRJEB25962, sample SAMEA1966253) | human gut metagenome | biome: human gut; feature: human-associated habitat; material: faeces... | reverse complement strand
GAGCGCCGGAGCCAGATCGGTACGGGTGACCGTTCCGAGAAGATCCGCACGTACAATTTCCCGCAGGGACGTGTGACGGATCACAGAATCAAACTTACGCTCTATAAGATTGATTCGATAATGAACGGAGATATTACGGAACTGTTAGACAGCCTGATTGCGGCCGACCAGGCGGCAAAGCTGGCGAAGGTGAATGAGAACGTATAAGCAGACTGTGTAACGGTTTGGCGCAGGTTCAACGGCGCGAAGCCGGTGCAGATAAGAGGTTGAGAGTGCCGCCCTGTTTTGATAAACAGGGCGTTTTTTGTGTTTGGCTGCATATCGAAACTTTTGTGTTCTAAATCATATAATGATAGAAAAGACAGTAACATCCCTTAAGAGGTTAATATGGCCAATGACTCCTTAGGTTCCATCATCACACAGGGGAATTTTCTTCGCATCGATCGGGCACTTGTCGAAGAAGTTTCTTCATCCGGCAGAAATACCGGATTTATCATAATTTCCTATTCAGTTCCGTGGCAAAGCGGAATCACTACGATTCAGCAGCTGCGGCTGAATATTAATCAGAATACTGCAGTTATGAATTCTCTCGGAATGCCTATCCGTTTGAGCGATATTCGCAGAGGCATGCGGGTGGATGCTACATTCTCACCGAACATGACCCGGAGCATTCCCCCACAGTCTGCCGCATTTACAATCGTCACAAGACAGCCCTCCAGACCTTCTGTCAGTACCACAACCCAGCGAGTCGTCTGGATCGACTGCAGCAATAGTCAGCTTCTGGCCGGTATGCCCAATAATATCAGCAGAATGACGAGATATAATATTACAAATTCAACGATCATTCTGAATCGGAATGGACTGCCGATTCGTTTATGCGATCTTCGGCCGGGACAGCTGGTAGAAATCACTCATGCCAGTTTCCAGACGGCGAGTATACCGCCTCAGACCACGGCGTATCGGATTCAGGTGAGATAGGCAGAAATTTTCAGAAAATAACTGTGGTAAGCTGTGGAAATAACTCATAAAAGTAATTCATGAAAGGCTTGTAATGGTGGGGAATACCACTGTTACCGGCCTTTTACGCTGCCATGAGGGATGGAATTATGAAAAATGGATTATGAGAGAGTAAGATTTCCAATGAAGTTCCATTTATAGTTTTCCAGGATCTGTAACATGTGGTATAATGCCATAAGAAGTCGGTGATTTCTTACGAAAATATTTTATCTAAAAGACTGTTCAGGCAGGCTGATTCATCGCATTTTACTCCTGAACGAAGTGAAAGGAATGTAGAGGAGAGATGAAATTAACAGCATTAAAGTGTCCTTCATGCGGTGGTCCTATCGAGTTGGATGAGAAGGACGAGAATGTAGGGTACTGCCAGTACTGTCATACGAAATATTATCTGGAATCGGAACAGCCGAAAGTGTTTATTGAGTATAAGCCGGAAGCCTTTCGCAACAGTATGGCCACGAAGAAGGAGTCGGGAAGCAAAGCGGCAGCCGCAGCCGGAGCGGTGATTGGGGTAATCGGTATCCTGGCATTGATCCTGGTACCCCTTTCGGGGACATCAAAGAATGCCAGCCGGTATCCCGCCAGAGACATGCCAGCCGCGGCCGCTGCATCAGGGGAACAGTCCAGGGAGGAGAGTAAGGTGCCGGTCACCTATTCCTCATCCTTTGAGGTGTTGATAAAAGAGGCTCTGGGAATGAGCATTTCTTCCGTTACAGAGGAGGAATTGGGGCGGTTTAAGTATCTGGCCATGAGAAAAGGGGAGGCCGGCTGGCTGATCACCTACAGCTTTGAAAATCCGGCAGAGGCTGCGGAACAGGGGCAGGATGCGGATATCCATGTGGTTGTCTGCCAGGAGGCGTTAAAGGTTCAGGATATTGCCGCTTTGCAGAAGCTGGAGTATTTAAATCTGGATCATACGGAACTGCCCGAGGGCAGTCTGGAGACACTGGAATCCTTAAAAATGATTACCTGTGACTACATACAGCTGGACATGCTGCGCCTTGCACTGGGAAGCAGAGCCCAAAATCTGGAGCGGTTGAACGCTTCTCATTTAAAGAGTCTGGAAGAGCTGTCCGGTTTTCCAGGCCTGAAAGCGCTGGAAATGGAAGACTGCCGGGATATTGCAGACATATCTGCACTGGCTCAGGTTAAGGATCTGGAACGATTAAAGCTCTGCGACATGTACGAGGTGAATGATTTCACTGTCTTAAATGTGCTTAAGAAGCTTAAGAGCCTGACGATTGATGCAGAAAACTTAAAAGATATCAGTTTTATTAATCATATGCCGGAGCTTGCGCATCTTGAAATTACGGATTCCAGGATTCTCCTGCTGGATCCGCTTTTGGGGAAAGAGAGTCTGAAAGAGCTTGCACTTGTGGATAACAGTGAGGTGCGTGATTATGGTCCTGTCGGGACTCTTGCAGGTCTGGAGACATTGGTACTAAACAAATATACTTCTCAGGACGATCCGGACCTTACGGCTCTTGCTGGTTTGAAGCATGGAGAATTCCATGGGATGATGGGAATTCGCTTTCTCGGAAGTCTGACAGGGCTGGAAGAACTGAAGGTTCAGGGCTGTAATGTGGATCAGCCGTCTGTAATTGCTTCCCTGCCTTTGCTGAAGAAGCTGGTATACCGGAAAAACTGGGGAAACAGCGATGACTTAAGCTTCCTTGCGGGCTGTCAGGGACTTACTTACTTAGACATGAATCATTCGGAATTTTATGGTGATGTGTCCTATGCATTTAATCTTCCTGCACTGGAAACACTGATTCTCGATAGCAGCAGCTTTGAAATAAATTTCGACCGGCTTCAGGATAATCCAGCCTTAAAGGCCCTCTCTTTAAACCGCGTGAAATTGTATAAGAATATAGAAATGTGGTCCGATGGCATGGTTCGTTCAATCAACTACGATAATGTACTTCTCGATGAGAATACGGAGTTTTTAGCTCATTATCCCTCTCTGGAATACTTGAGTCTTCGGGAAAACCAGCTTACTGATCTCCAGTTTGCCGCCGGACTTAAAAATCTGAGAGAACTGGATGTCGCGGATAATTATGTGACCGACACCCATGTACTGGATCAGTTGGAGTATTTGGGGAAAGGAAGTTCGGTGAAGCGGCCGGTGGCAGACGTAGACTGGATTGATACAGCCGGGGATTTCCATTGATTATTCAGGCGCGAAGCTGCGGCGCCGCCCTGGGCGGATTGAGCAGAATGAAAATCGGAAGGCCGATCTGCTTGATTCGCACAGAGGCGGCAATTTTTATGGGGGAAAAGCGGGGATTGGCTTACCGGATTTTTTATCGGTGAAAATAATTTGAGAGATTTTGAAAAAGTCCTTGATTCTTTTATAATTATCGGTTATACTTAATTTACAACTAGATGAAGTAAAATATACGTAATATTTAGCGTGCTCCGTATCATTATTTTCTAATAATCCAAAGTACTTTATTGATCTGTTACTCTCTTTTTTATTCCCCAATTTTGTTTTATATACTGGTTTTATAAAGATAATTTTATTTAAGAAATACTCAGGTGATGGCGAGTGATCGGGAAATCGGTTGATACATCGGCCGATATGACGCGGCAGCAGGTTTTATGTCTTTTATCAGTTCATTATTTCTGTTTTTCTGTATCCGGAATTAAAATTCTGCCGGAATAATCCAGGAGTTTAGTAAAAAATTATTGATTCGGAAGGGGCTGAGGAATGCAGGGGGTTCCTTTTTTAACAACTTAACTACATACACGGTATAAGGAGTGAGAAGAGATGTGCAGAAAATGGCTGTTTTTTTCTCTGGCTGTATTGACCGCTTTGATGGTTATTCCGGCAGATCCGGTTTATGCCCGGCCGAAGCCGGAGATCACGGTGCTCTCAGAGATTATGTTTGGACCGTCAGAAGAATATGTGCCGGAAATCATTCATGAGGAGGGAGGGCAATTATATCGATTGAAGAGCTGGGAACTGGAGCCGGTCATTGTGAACCCCAGAGAGAAGTATGTGGAACAGGAGATTTTCTATGAAAGCGTAGAAGGGATAGAGGGTGTTCCTGAACGGCGGAATATTACCTCAGAAGAGGATTTTTCGGGATTGAAAGTGAGCGCCGATTGTCCGGTAATTAAAAGAAAGAAGGTGAAGGAAGAATGGCGTGATGATTTCACGTTTCCAGTTGTATTTCATTCCTATGGGGCGGAAAAATATTTCCTGGGCGTAGAATATGTGCCGGTTGACGGAGACGCACTGCGCTTGGAGCTGTATGAGGAAGCCCTTCTTTCGGAAATTGGAGTAACGACTGAAAATTACAGAATTACCAGTACTGTGTGGGATGGTGCTCCGTACATGGATGAAGACGATATTCTATGCAGAAATGCAACCGCTTTTGGCAAGCGGAAGGTGAGGGATTATCTGGTTACCTATGGAGGAACAGTCAGGTTTCCTGAACTGGAAGGGTATCGGTGCAGGGCTGTATATACTCTGAAGGAGTTTGAACGAACACCGGCTGAAGAGAAGCGTATTGTCAGGAATGGTGCGGTGAACACAGCGGAAGAAGAACGGGATTCTGACTGGATCATCAGAAGGGAGGCCATGGTGATTACAGTGTCCTTAGTACTGGTTCTGTTCGTCGTGATGCTGGGGGCATGGCTGATAAAGCGGGTTGTGGAAAAGAGAGAGGAGAGAAGCGAATGATGTGGACAATAAGAAAGAAAAGCCGTTGGTTTGCATTCTGGCTGGGATTGCTGCTGACCGCTGCATTTGCGGTCCCTTCCCATGCGGAATGCGCAGAGAAGAATCGAGCAGATACCGGCCGCTGGGTTTATAGAACAGATTATGGCGCTGCGGAGGAAAACCAAAACAGTATGGAGCAGGGAGGAGCCTGGTACCGTTTGAATGCAGCGGATGAAGTGGATACTGGCTGGATCTTCACGGACGGCTTCTGGTATTTTCTGGATCCGGGAGACGGAATGCAGAAAGGCCGTATGATGACCGGGTGGCAGTGGATTGATGGAAGATGCTACTATTTTGCAGAAACTTCTTCCGATTTCTATCCACAGGGAGCCATGTATGCGGCTTGTAAAACACCGGATGGGTACCTGGTAGGTACAGGCGGAGCCTGGCTGGATGAGCACGGAGACGAGTGGTATATCGCTGGCAGAGGTCTGTCGGCGCTGAAAACAGATGATGGAAATCATCTCCCGGAACTTGATGCAGGCAGAAAAAGAAAGTACGGAAGCGGCGGCGGAGGAGGAAGTACGGGGGGAGGCGGAAGCCGCCTGCCGGGAGGTGGAAATAAAGAAAGTAATACAGATAAGGATCAGCCCGAGGAGAAGAACGATTCGGAACGTGAAAGCTTTCCGGAGACAGACGACAGCACCACGGCCCCGGCAACACCGTCTGATGCGGCGCTGGTTTCATGGGAAGTGCGTTTTGTTGAGGAGAAAGATCCGAATAGAAAGATAATTCGCACGCAAAGTGGAAAAAGTGAGGAAGGAACAGAGGTGACTGTGGATTTTCCGGAGATCGTTCCGGGCAGTGACGGCTGGCAGTATCAGGCACTGGAAAAAAGCCCCAAACAAATCATGGTGTCCGGCACCGGTATTCAGAAATATACGGTATTGTTTCGTAAAACCGATCGAATCCCAGATGAATCCGGGCAGGAGGAAGGGGAGCGGAGGCTGGAAAGCTGGATCAGGCTGGCTGAACATGCAGATCTTGAAATCACGGGAGGCAGAACGGAAGGCTGGAGCGTGATAACAGAGAATCAGGAGGAGAGCCGGGAACGGCTTCGTAATCTGATTTCTATGGTACATGACAAAAAGCGGCATGAAATCTATCTGATTGCGCGGAATCATAATCCTTCTACCGTGGTAATCGGCCAGGAATTTCCGGATATATCGAATATTTCAGGACTGCTTATGGATGAATTTGTGAGTTCGGATAACCGCTACAGCGTTTTGCGAATCGGATTTCAGAGAATCTGGAGACCGGAATCCTGTGTTCATAAGATGGAGGCACTGGAGCCTGTAGTGCCGGACTGTATATCCGGTGGTCATGAACGGCGGCGATGCGCATTGTGCGGTTACGAAGAGACCGTTCAGTTTCCGGCCTCCGGGCACTGTGATGAGGACTCAGACGGAATTTGCGATATCTGCTGTCAGGAAATCGATGATGCGGCTGTTCCTCAAACGGGGATTTACCGGGAAGGGGATATACAGATACGAAATATTGGCGGAAGGCAATACCGATTCCGATGCATTGATGAAGATTACAGTGATGACAGAGAGAATCTGGGATATGGAGCACTTTTTCTGTGTGAGACGGTGATACGCTCCGACATTGTAAGCGATCAGCAGTCTGTGAGAAAATGTAAGTTTGGCATGGATAACAACTATAAAACATCCGATATCCGAACCTGGCTTCAGAAAAATACGGACGCCTCGATGAGAGAGGTATCTTTTGTCTATACCGGCGTGAATACGGCATACCAGGGAAGGACCAGGGCGGGAGAATATGAGCAGTTTACATTTGATGATTTGGAAGGATATGAGAAACCATTCCAGATGATGGAAGATCAAATGTTTATATTTTCTCTGGAGGAAGCGGTAAAATACCGGGATGTTCTGTGGAAATTTGATGGAAGCAGCCAGAATAATCCGCAGTCTCAGTATTCTCCTTATTCCAAAGGATATTATTTGAGAACACCTCAATATGAAGGAGAAGATAACTTTCAATATGGGAAAGGAATATATGTGGTCGATCTGGCGAATGGCAGTCTGCATCCGGTCGAGGTCTCCGATACGAGTATAGGCATCCGGCCGGCTTATGTCATCGCCCGGCGTTAAAGCGTGTTTAAAAATGTATTCCTGTCAGCTGACTGAAAGCGATTTTAAACATACTCTGGGAGCAGCAAAGATAAATACTGAGAAAAGGGAGGAAGAAGACGATGAAAGAGAGGAAAGACATGATAGCACAGGGCAGGAGAAGATGGTGGAAAAAACTGCTGGCCTGTCACTTATGCGGTATTTTGGTATTCCCGGCCTTCTGTTCCTATCCGGTTTCGGCGCTGGATCTGGAAGGCGGCAGGAAGCAGGCCGCGAATTCCAGTGCGTTGGAAGCGTTTGGGGAAGCGGAGGAGAATGGCGAATCACAGACTGCGACAGCCTCCGATGCATCGCGTCAGGAGACAAAGGCTTCGCTTTCCAATGCGGTGAGAGCGATAAACTCACTGGGGAATATCTGGGATTCATGGAGTGGAAAGACAAGTTTTGAATTTCTGAATGGAACTCAGGGGGATGGTTCTGAGAGCCGGCCATTTTTGATTAAGAACCGGGAACAGCTTATGGGGCTTTCGGAACTGACAGCGATGGGGATGACAGTTCCGGATGCGGAAGGTGCAGACTATGCGGGGGATTATACGGGATGTTTCTTTGCCCTTGGCGGAAATATTGACATGCAGGGGGTGGACTGGATTCCCATCGGTTTTTACCGGGACTCTTCAGAGATGCCGGGTGAGGTGGAGTATGCGTTTCAGGGGGATTTTGACGGGAATGGATATACGATCAGGAACCTGCGGCTAAATAAACTGGGGAATTACGATCACATTGGTTTGTTTGGTGCGATCGCTAATTCAAGGATTCACGATTTCTGTATGATCCCGGATACGGAGATAAAAGGAAATGACAGAATAGGAACGGTAGCCGGCTATGCAGTTGATTCAGAAATCCGGAATGTGACAGTCAAAAATGCAGCGCTGAACACTTCCGGAATTGTCGGAGGAATAGCAGGAGAGATAAGCGGAACCATAATTGAGAACGCCGTGTGCGATAACGTTCTTATTGATGCCCGTGCCGGTAAGGAGGTTATTTATATTGGAGGAATAGCGGGTATCGCATCCAATTCCCTCATCGCAGACTGTACTGTTGCAACCGGCACAGGTAATACGGCACGAATCCAGGGAACCGGATATACAGGGGGAATAGCCGGACTGCAGAATTCTGCAGATATCTACAATGTCCACGTGAATGGAATGATCGGAGGTTATCATTCCACTGCAATTGGCGGAGTGACAGGAAAGTATGTATCAGGAAAGTTAAAAGTAGCACGGTTTGAAGGCACCATCGGGAATTCGCAGCTGGGAGCTATGGCAAGAGAAGGAGCGTTTATCGGAACAAGGCAGGGGGCAGCCACAAACTTTAACTATATTGACGATGTGGCGTATCTGTTCACCGATCGTGAGAGTAAGATCAGCGCCAATGTATGTGGATCAGAGATCGCGGATGATAATGACTATACCTATGCAGCCCATATCGGATACTGGCACAGCGGTGATTTGCATTACACGCTGGTTCAGGGAGGAACCAGCAAAAATATAACTGACCGGTATTTCTATGAGGAACTGGAAGACGGTATTTTGTCGGTAATGGATGAGACAGATGATAACCGTTATACCATCGATCATTTTGCTCCTGATTCGACAGGACGTCCCGTACGGGGATACTTAATTAATGTAAATCAGATTGACACGACAGCAAATGGCCGGAATTTTTACGATGTGGCAGTGCTGGAAGCAAGGGGAGTATCCCAGTATTCCGGTGTTCTTGATAAGAATCACCGGGGAGCTGTCGCGGCCGGATCGGTTGTCTATGTGAATACATCACCAAACAATACAGAAACAGAGAAATTTCAAATGAACGGAACTCCATATTACATAGATGGAGACGGAATCAAAAAAAACATCGCGTATTCTGCTGACAGTCACTGTTATACCTTTCGTATGCCGGAAGAAGATATCGTGGTAGACGCAGTCTATAAAAAAGTAGCGGCAGCAGTCGATGTACAGCCGGATGTCTGTCATTTTACTGTGACACAGACCAGGACCGGTAATCGGAAGAATCCCGTAAAGACGACAGAAATCCGAAATAAAGCAGGAAAGCTGATTGCCCGGTACATCAACGGACTACTGGAACAGGGAACCGAAGTGCAGCCGGTCACGATACAGGCGGTTATTGATGCAAATAATGATGTGAGTGATGAACGGGTGAGATGGAGTATAGACGATGCGGATTTAATCAGACTGGCAAAAAACGATGATGAAGACTCAGATGGATATACTGCAAAATCGGCCAGTATCACGGTAAATTTAAATGCCGGATTTTTTAATGAAATCATCCGTGAGCAGGAGCGAAAGCAGCAGGAGGAGAATTACCGGTACAGAATACCTAATACGATTTATGGGGCTGGTCACCAGAATGGGGCTGTTGCAATTCTGACTGCAGAAACGAGGCCGTCGGCCTCGTTCGAAGGGAAGCCCTGTACTGCTAACTGCCGGATTAATGTAACATTCCAGATTCTCGACAATACACTCGTCGCTGCAGAGGGGGCAGTGCTGGATAAACAGACACTGGAATATACGGTTACGAGACGGTTGACAGGGAACCGGATAGAACCGGAAGAGAGTATTCTGGTAACGGCTCCGCAATCGTTAACTGCTGAATTCGAACCGGATTATTTTTCGAGGGACGAAGTATCGTGGAAGGCCAGTGATCCGGCCGTAATCAGGATAAATGAAGAAGAGGCATCTTATAAAGAAGTTTCGGTATCTGCCTATAAGGATGCAAAATGGATCAGGGATATCATAGCGGCAGATAATGGAAAAAAGGAGAATGACAGCTATACGCTGCTTACTGGAAATGGGGAACGGAGTGCCCGCGTTACAGTAGAAGGGACGGATAAGCTCGGGAACCGGGCAACGGCGGAATGCATGGTTACGGTCCGTTTTGTGACAGAAGACAGAACCAGGATTGTTCCTGATGCGGTTAAATTAAATCAAACGGCCATGGAATACCGTCTAACCTATGATAAGGCCGGAGATATTCATTCAGAAACTGTGGGAAAAGGCGGGTTTGAGCGGAGAACGCTGACTGCCGCAGTCAGCCCTGATATTGAAGACAGCGAAAGTCACAGACCATTTGACCGAAGCATAGTGTGGAGCTCATCTGATTCAGAGGCGTTGTCGGTAGACGCAGATGGAACACTTACGGTAAATGACGGAGCGCCGTGGATTTTGGAAGCATTGTCGAGGCAGCCGTATCAGGCTGTAAAAACGGTGGATATTACAGCTGCGGCAAATGACGGACTGCGGACAGACAGATGCAGGGTAACACTGAATTTCCAGGCGAACTGTATCGAGGCGGACCAGGAAAAGGAGGTATTTCCTATCACTCTTACACTGACAGGAAGACGTTCGGCTCCGGTATTGACCTTCAGCGGACAGGAAGCCAGGGAGCTGAGTGCGGTCATCTATTCCAGTCATCCTGATGTAAGCCAAATTGTGTGGTCCTCTGAGGATCCGGATCTGGTGACAGTTACACGGAACGGGACAGTAGCTCCGGTATTGCTGGACGAAAATAATGAACAGAAGGCTCTGTGGATTAGAGATCTGTTAAGATCCGGGGCATACAGCGGTACGAAAACGGTATTGGTTAATGCGTCAACGGCCGACGGAAAAATGAAGGATTCCGTATTGATTGAATTAAATCTCAAGGTGATTGATCGTACCTACCCGTCTGGGGGATCAGGAGGCGGCGGTACCGGGGGAATGGGCACCACTACCGGTGTGACGCCTTCCGGAAAAACAACCGGGCAAGCGGGAGCGAATGGTGCAGTCACCGGTACCTGGACTCAGACTGCAAATGGAAAATGGATCTTTGCATCTGACAGGACATATGCAAATGAATGGGCCTATATTAACAATCCATATGCAGCCGGGAACCAGCCGGAGGCAGCCTGGTTTCGATTTGATGAGGAAGGATTTATGGTTACGGGCTGGTTTACGGATCAGAATGGAAATCTTTATTATCTGAATCCGGCAATAGACGGGACACAGGGGCAGATGCTTACGGGGTGGCAGCAGATTGATGGGAGCTGGTATTATTTCAATTCATCTTCAAAGGAAGTAATGGGAAAGCTTTTAACCAATACGGTCATTGACGGAAGTTTCCTCGTGAATGAAAAAGGGCAGTGGATACCATAACGTACAAATCTTCCGCCGGTATGAGATCTAGCCCGGAATCCGGTGCCCGTTCATTTTACCCAAAGGAGGAACTATGAGAAAAGGAATGTGGAAGGAAACGGCAAAAAGGCTGGCTTCGATTTTTCTGGCCGGTATGATTCTGGCAGCGACCGTGGTTACACCGGTTTCTGCAGTTCATACTTACTACTGGCCGGATGCTGTTACTGCAGATGCAATGGCAATAAAGAACTGGACCTGGACGGCAGAAGGAGAAGAGGCGGCACGAAACCCTTCTGTGGGACTTGTTCCTACAGGATTATCACAGCAGGAAACGGCCTTGATGGGAGGCTATACAAGCAAGTTCTGGTTTCAGGCGGAAACGGCTAAGACAATCACAATTCCCGGAACCTCGGCAGAACTAGATTTTTCTAAATTTCATCACCGTTACTTTGCCTGTGCGGACAGTCATAATACCGGATTTTTTGCGCCTGTGGGGGCGCAGATTGCCTTCCAGAAGATGTATTATCCCACCAACAGCCTGGGAGATTATCCGGATTTTTTAAAGAATGCCCCCATGGATATGAAGACAAAAAAGTTTGCCCTTCTTCTGATCGCCATGATTAGTGCTGCCTATGAAACTCCGGCCATGGAGGACTTAAGGGACTCTGATCGGATGTCCATGTATTATTACCTTCTCTGGGCGTCAATCTGGAGTAATGATAAATATGTGGATCAGGGCATGTTTAAAGGAGAGTCGCCGGAGGGAGACTGGGACTTTGTACAGTACTTTGTAAGAACAATGCTGAACTCGAAGCTGAATCCGGATCCGTATGGGAGCACAGCCATTTATGATGCATTCAAAGACGGAGGCCCGGCACAGAAGTATTTCTTTAATTGCTGGAAAGCTGCAAAGTTTCTGTCGACATTTGACTATACGGTCGATATGGGAAGCTCACTGCCTGTCTCGGCGCCTGTGCTGGGTGAGGATGGTATGTATCATATAACATTCACCTATGGAGATCTTTCGGATTATGAAAAAGAAGTATACCGGCGTATGACGGCGGAAAATCTTGCTTCAGGCTGGGAATATACCAATGATGGAAGTTCCATTGATTTTAAGTCGGCGGATGGAGGATCAGACGGCAATGCAATTGCCACGCTAAAGCTTCAGGAAAATTCGGAGGAAGATCGTTTTTATAATTGCGGTTTCGGCGTGGGCGGTCTGGCCGGCTTTCGCGGTTGTGCGAAAAGAGGAAGGAATGGAGAGTTTGGCTGGGGAAATACTCAGATATATTTTTCGGCAGTATCTGAACCGCTGGAGATTCTTGTAGGAGGACGGATTCCTTTGAACCCGGGTGCAGAATGGAATATGGAGGTTCACCGCTATGAACATACGGAAACCTGGGACGCCCACTATAATATCCAGCTGCAGAAATATGATTCTGAGACAGGACAACCTCTTGCCGGTTCTAAGTGGGATATTCTGGAAGCCTTTGATGATACGCAGCTGAATGATACAGAACTGGAAGACTTCGATAACTGGGCAAACAGGAGTGGAAGCCAGTTCTTAAGATGGGAAGGCTGGGATTATGGGGAGGGTAATCCTGAAGGAGATGCAGCAAATGATCCCTGTACCTGGGATATTAATGTGACAAATGAAGATGGTGTCCTTATGCTGGGGGATAATGAGGAAAACGCATCAGAACGGAGAGCACATACCGATACTAAGACCTATACCTACACGAAAGGTTATTGCGGCGGCCATCCGGAACCGGAAATCGAAGAAAGCGGAGATCCGGAGATTGATACTGAGAATGAAACAGCTGCGAAGGAAGCATGGCAGGAGGAGGTGGACTACTGCGAGCGTCTTGCAGAACAGGGAGGCTTTTTTCATTCCATTGATGCAGGAGAAGCAAAAGAACAGCTGGAGGCAGACCGGGATAAGCTCTACGGTCAGTTTATATCACTGAAATACGATTACTCAGCAGTAGAACTGACTCCGCGCCCGGGTTATACAAATCATGGAAGTCATACAGACGATATTCCGATAGAGGTAAAAACTGTCACGTCTTCCGAGTACAAAGACCGTCCGGAATTCAAGGCAGGGAAAACAGAAAAATATTATCTAAATAAGCGGGCAGCCGGGAAAAACAGGGATTATATGGACGAAGACAGGGCTGGCAATACGGCTGTCCCTTCGGAGGCCACAGCTTCCAATACAATAGCTTCCAAAGCTGCTATCTCCAATGCATCAGCCTCCAATGCACCTGTCTCTCATGCAACCGACTCCAACGCAAAGAAAAAGAACGGTCTCCTGGCCAGGCTGAAGGCATTGTTTGAGCTGCCCCGGAGTCTGGTCGAGCGAAATAAGAGTGATAAGTCTCTGCTTAATAATAAGAGTGAGTCCGTGGAAAGCGGATACTTTGAACCATCCGAGGCGGACCCGGTAGTACGGGGAAACCAAGCCATTACAGATCATACGTTTATTGTATACAATCATCGAACGGAAGGTGAAATACATATCAACAAACGTGACCTGTATTTACAGGCAGGCGAAAACAATACTTATCATGCATACGGAGATTCTATGGGGGATGGTACCATGGAGGGGGCAGTATATGGCTTATTTGCCCTTCAGGATATAAACCATCCGGACGGCTGCACCGGCACTGTTTACCAAAAGGATGATTTAGTTGCCGTAGCGTCTACAGACCGAAATGGCGATGCCTCATTTATGGCTTTTACGGAAGCACCTGGAATGACATGGAATTATAAGACCGGAAAGATTGAAAAAAGACCGGGAGGCTTTTCTGGACCTGAGAATCTTTATCGGAACAGAACGGATGCAGATACAGTCATGGATATTGAAAACTATATTGGCTTTGATTCTGAAGGAAATCCCGTTCATCTGAAGGATTCCCTGGCCGGCGGTGAGGCCGGATACTGGAAATACTCTTCCAACCAGTCGGGTATTGAAGGATTGAAAGGGAGCCATGCAGTATATCCGGTATCGGATAATGATAAAAACAATGGAAACGGTTGGATTGGGCGGCCCTTAATTGTAGAAGAACATGGAACGGACTATTATGTAAAAGAACTGGCCAGATCAGAAGGATATGAGCTCTCTGTCAATGGCAGAACCAATGTCATCACAAACGGCAGAGATAACTATGAAGGGGAGTATCACACGGCGGATGTCGCTATTGGTAAAATTACTCTCGATACGGTGGGAAACGGAAACTATTTTGATATAACCGCTCATCAGGCGGATCACGATCTGACACTGCAGGGTATTCAGTTTCCGGAAGGAGCGGTGTTTGAACTGTCAGCCAGCCAAAAGGTTCCGGAAAAGATTACGGTACCTGTTTATCGAACAGTGATAAAACCGGTTATAGCGGCAGCGGGTACTTTTGTCTATCGGGCAGGAGAGAAAGTGGCGGCAACACTGGGGGAGGCGGTATTCTTTCCCGGGGGACAGAGCTATAGTGTCAATGCCGTGTCAGATGAAAAAGAACAGACAATCGGCGTTAAGCCCATGAATTACCATAGTATGGGTATACCGGCAGTAACAGAACTCCATTCAGAAGGGGAAGCGGAGGCATTTCAGAATCTCTATAACAGGGAACTGGGCGGCCTCGGATATATGGAACCGGGGAGTGATGCGCCGTGGGTGCGTGTGAAATTAAACGGAACTACGGATACGGAATGGATTCTTTCCATTGCAGCTGGTATGAAAGCGTATGATCTGCAGTATTTTAATAGTCTGCGTATTTCAGATATGGAGCAGTCAGGGAGAGATCTTTATGCGATTATACGGTATGAATGGAAGCTTTACGAGGACAGCCGGGATGATGCAGTTTATATACCGGATAAAAACCGTCTCTATTTGAAAAAAGACAGCGGGAACGGATATTTTGTCTACATCGCATACGAAGACCCGGAATCCAATCCGGCAGTGCTGTCCTGGCGTATGAAAAATGGTTTTCTGGAGAGAGCGACATTAAAACAACAGAAAATAGAAGGGCTGAAGGTATCATATCCGGCCCAACTCCCGGATTCCTTTTCAGCAGTGACGGTTCGGACACCATCATACTGGATCTATGCAGCTGGCGAGCAGCAGATTGATGATGCGGGAGATTTAAAATATGCGGAAGAAACAGTTATTGACTATGTGGAACAGGATGGGTTTAAGACGGTCGAAAATAACATCAGGCTGACATCCGTGTATGATGCTGATCATAAGATGTATGAAGTTACACTTCCAGCAGAAGCATTTAAAGATACGGATACTGTCAGGCTTAAAGTATCTGATAACGGGAGTGGGAAATATTCAATTAAACAGGCGTATATCAATCAGAGTTACTTTGTCAGCCGGCCAGTTCAGCGGGAGGCAGATTCCTATATTCAGAATATAACACTTACACCGCCGTCGTATGATCAGCCGTGGCAGGATGGAAATATGAGAAGAGAACCTGCAAATGTGATGGAACGTCCTGTTATGCAGAAGATTAAGATTGTAAAAGACATCCTTGTCGAAGAGGTTGGTAAGTATGGGGACAATACATTTGCTGATTCCGGTCATGAAGATTATTTTACGCAAAATGGGGGTGGAATAGAGGATACCGCGTCGTACCGGCCTAATTTCCGTTTCAAGATTTATTTAAGGTCCAATCTGGAACAATTATACCGAACGGAAGATGGAGAGGTTGAATGGCTTGACAGAAATGGAAATACCGTCGATATTGCAGCGTATCGGGCAGCATATCCGAATCTGGTGCAAAAGATCTATACGAAAGTTCTGCACAGGACCGATTTTCGTTCCAGAAGATCCAATAGAGATGTAATCGCCAATCAGGAGCTTTACAGTTTTACGGATGGACGGATCAATGAATATCCGGAGACCGGGTATACGGCAGTTCTGGAAACCATTCTGTCTCATGAAGTGGATGCAGATGGAGATGATAAGGAGATCAGCAGATATAATTATCAGAAGTTCTTTGACGCAGTTGGGGTTGCAAATCAGGATAAATGGGACAAAGCAAAACCGGAATATACTTCTTTTAAGCCTCTGGCATTTATCAGACAGCTGCTCTTTGGAACTGCCGGATCGGAGCGTATTTATCCTGCACAGCATAATAATACGGAAATTCAAAATGAAGCAAATACATCGGAGACAGCAAAAGAAAATAGAAACTGGTCAGACGCGGTAAGACAGTTTGCGATCTCCTGGTATCTGGACAGAGAAGTAGAAAAACTGGTGAAAGAGAACGGCACGGGTGAAACAGAAATTGCAGCAGGCAGTGAAAACTATCAGGACGAAGTGTATGATACCGCATTAAATGCCGCATTGATCAAGGCAGAAAACTATTTAAAACCATTTTTCCGCTATGACCTGGATGAGATTTATGCTATTGAGTGGGACAGTGAATCAGACGGCGGCAAGGATAAAGACAGGACGACTTTGAGTGCGGATAAGGAGGCAGCAGCAGGATACTGTTATGCTATCTCGGAATATCTTCCCTATGGTACGTATGTGGCAGTGGAACAGCAGCCAATGGACAAAGAACTGGAGGATTTTCCCAATAAACATTATGCAGTTGATGTGCCAAAGGAAATTGAATTACCGGCTGTATACGAAGACGGGAAGGCAGGGGCCAGCGAAACGCCGGAACGGTTGAGCCGATATTATCATTATAATGCGAATCTGCCGGCAGCAGACCTGGCAGCAAAATATTTTATTCGCTTTAACGAAGAATGGGCGGGAAAGGCAGATGAAAGCGTAAGAGAGCATGTTATTAAGGCACATGGATATTTGGGAGATTACGAGATTTATAAGTATGGTCTCGATCTCGCTAAACTGGCTGGAAACGCTTTGGGAGATCCCAGCGGCACCCCGCACTTTGAGATTACTCAGAGTGAATACGATCCGATGAAAGATTATTATAATACGATCGTCTGCCCGGAAGAGGAAGGAGGAAATCCGGAGAGTCACTATCTGGCTGATGATGTCAATCATGGGATTACTGCACCTGGTGGAAAGGAATACGAAAGTGACGCCATAGAGCGAATCTACCGCTACGGCTCTGTTTCAGAGCATAGACAGACGTTGTCTTCCATAGATGGAATGCAGACAGCCTATGATGGAAAATATGCTTCCATGCTTGTGCCGTGGTCAGTGACGGAACCGGTAAATGAAGAGCACGATACCATACAGAATCCGGATGGATCCTCTGACGGCATGGGATATGGATACCGAAAATTCAGGAATACCTTTTACAGGAGTCGTCTGCGTATAGAAAAGCTGGATTCGGAGACCGGTGAAAATATTCTTCACGACGGGGCTGTTTTTACGATATATGCCGCAGACCGTGAAGATGGCGAAAATACAGATGGCCTTGCCAGGTTCTATGAGACGGATACTCAAATAAAAGGATCCAGAGAATTTTTAGAGGCTATGGGAGCATCTGAGATTACAAGAGCTGCCAGGGGGCTTCCAGAGCCGGGCGGTCTGTGGACAGGAATTGTGGCGGCTGGAACTCCCATATGCAGTGAGCGCGAGCAGATTGTCATGGTGGATGCCAAAGGCCGCAGAACAGGGGAATTTGAGGCGTATACGACAACACGGGACGGTGTTCAGGCGGAGGAGGAGAATCCGGCAGAGTTATCCTGGCAGGATCAGAATACCGGTTATCTTATGACTCCGCAGCCACTGGGAGCAGGTACCTATGTTTTATGTGAGATGAGGCCGCCTTCCGGATATGCCAGGACGAAACCAATCGCCATAGAAATCTATTCCGATAAGATTTCTTATTATCTGAATGGAAGCCGGGACAGCCGGGTAACCGCGGCCGTCTATGAGGACGGGATCGGACAGGGACCCGAGGGGGCAGCGGATACTGGGCGAATTTATGTGGGAAATACGCCGATACGTCTCGAAGTATCCAAGATAAAAGAGAAAGGCCGGACTGTTACTTACTGCACCCGAACACGGGTCGAGGGCAGCGAAACAGAGCTGACAGCAAAATATGGTAAGGACAATCTTGAGTTTGCGTATAAAGGGGGAACCTACTTAAACTATGCCTGGTATAAGGGAACTGCGGAATACTTAGAAAGCCGGAAGCAGGCGGGAGATGAGGTCGTTCCTGTCTGCGAGGATGGTGTGTTTGCAGGGTACGGCCGGATAACACGGCCGCTGGATACCGCAGGTGATAAGAACCGTTATGTTTCAGGGGCAAAGATGATCCTGTATGACGGCATCGAGATCCAATCTAATGGCGACAGCGGTGATTACGGTTTTGACGGCGTAGAGGTGGTCCGGGACCGCAATAACAATGTGAAGAGCATAAAGGTTTTGGAAGGATATGCAGGTAATACTGTAGAATTTGTAAATTCAGATGATATAGAAGGAAGTCTGAAAGGGAGAACGGGATCCGGTACCTGGACGTACCGGACCATGGAACGGAAGGACACGGATATTCTTTATTATTCTTTGGGAGGCTTGAAAGTCACGGAACGGGGAAGTGACGGGCGCATATACGGTTATGACCGCGATGGAAAACGCATTCAGGTACGAAACCAGGAATCCATATATGCATTAAAAAATGGCCGTCCCGTCTTTGAATTTACCGGCGGTGATCTGATGGATGCAGAATACTCAGCTCTGGACAAATGTTTTACGCTGCAGTCAGGAACCGAACTTTACCATGTAGATTCTGACGGGAACCGAGATGCAAAAGTCCATCCAACAACGGGAATGGCATACACTACAGAACTGGGAACAGACCGAAAGGGGAAGCAGTACGAGAGGATTCTGGTCTGGCCGGTCAATGTGTCAAAGTCGGCAAATGGCGCTGTGATCGCGCAGGAAAAAATAAAAACATACCGGATTGCATCAATAAATGCGGATACCGAAGGGGAATATACGATTGGAAGCTTCGATGGAACGGTGTTTAATAAGTCTTTGAATCCGATCGTGGGCAGTCATGGACTTCCCGAATATTATCAGAGATCTGACCAGGTATATAAAAAAGGAGAACCTGTTTATGATATTGATCATGATTACGTAAGATATCGCTACAATGATCTTCTGCCTGCGTTTAACCGGAATGCCTATAAAATTAATAACTGTGGGGAACTGCGAGATATCGGAGAAGAGGAAGATCCTGCGGACGATAAAAAATTGTACCATCGTCAGGGCGAGGCATGGATTATGGAAAATGCGTGGACGACAGGCGACCGGTATCCTAATGATCCCTTTCACTATGCCTCTGGGACAGGACAGGCGGATATGCTGAAACGCGTTATTCCGGGGACCTACATTATGGAGGAGGCGGAAGCGCCGGCCGGATATGTTAAGGGATTCCCCTCCGGTCTTACGGTCAGAGAAACAAGACAGGTCCAGAATGCCGAACTGGAAGATGAAAAAATAAAGGTTGAAATTGTAAAGACAGATGCTGCAGATCAGTATCGAATAGATATCGTCAGTGATTATCAGGAGATATTAAAGACGACAGAGCCTAAGGGAGCCTACAGCTACGGTCAGATATCGGGAGCTCATCTGGTTCTTTATAAGGCCAGGAGGAACTATACGACTGATACAGAAGCTTATCCGGACGGCTATTACCTGGAGAAAACAGAAAATACCCCTGCATCGTGGACGGTGGAAAATCCGGAAGATAATACTCCGGTAGTTGTGACGGCCGAGTGGATTACGGATGGAAAACCAAAATACTTTGAAGGGATTCCGGCAGGTGATTATATCCTGGAAGAAATAGAAGCTGCAGGCGGCTATGTCCGTAACTCCATGAATATAGAGGTTAAAAAGACAGGCGAAGTACAGACGTTTCATATGAAAAACGATCATACTAAGCTGGAAGTTTTTAAATACTGTAAGGACGAGTATGGGAGTATGGTGCCGCTGCCGGGGGAGCATGCTGCAGGCCTGGCGCTCTACAATGCTGTGACTGATGAACAGGGAAACATACAGATGAACGGGGGAGAGCCGCAGTTTGCAAAAGACCGGCTGATCGATGAATGGAAAACAGATGATCTAAAAGCGTACACAGAGAATTACGAGTTAAGCCGAAAACTGACGGACCGTATCAAAGCCTTTTTGGGATTGGCTGTAAATCAATCCGGTTTTATTTTGGATTTCGAGAATACATATCGGAAGCAGGGCGATGAATTTGTATGGCTGACATGGCATACAAAAGCAGGAGAGAGATCGGCAGAGCGAATTTCTTCTGGAAAGACCGGTGTGACGGGCAGCACGGTACAATTGTGGAGAACAGATGACGATAAGATAATCAGAATTATCATTTACCGAAATGCGCGGAATGGTTCCCTGGAAGAAGATGGACAGCTTCCGCTGAACTTTGAGTATCAGTTCAATTACCGGGAGCTGGCGGACGGGATAAAAAGCTATGATACCCTGGAAGGGATGCACAGAATTGATTATCTGCCGTTTACAGAGATAAAAGATGGAAGAAGAGTAGGAAATTATGTCCTGGTTGAGAACGAGGTTCCAGAAGGCTATGAACCTGCAAAGCCCAAAGCCCTTGTGATTGAGGAGAACGGGAGTGTACAGAGATTCAGTCTGGAAAATACAGAAAAGTCTGTCTCCATACTGAAATTAATTTCTGACGGGGATAAGGAATACGCGGCTGAAGGCGTTAAGATGGCTCTCTATCGGCCGGATACGGATGGAAACTTTAACAGTGATGAGAATAATCTGATTGAACGCTGGATTTCAGGCACTGACGGCAGATTTACAGAAGAAGACCGGTACCAAGACAGGATCCCGGAAGGTTTTGACGTGGGCGATTTAAAACCCCACCGGATCAGCAGAATACCAGACGGCCCGTATTATATTGTGGAAGAGGAGGTTCCAGCATATATGGTAAAACGGGAACCAATGAAGGTAGAGATTGGAAGAGATACAGCCGCGATAATCCGTATGGTGAATCTGCCGCTGAAAGGACGTCTGGAACTGGTTAAAAAAGCGGATGATACGGGGGAAATGCTGGAGAATGCCAGATTTCTAATTACAAACAGAGATACGAAGGAGGAATGGTACATAACAACCGGCCGTGATGGCCGTGCGAAACTTCAGAATCTGGCAGTAGGAAAAGTTCGGGCCGATGGAACGATTGATCCCTATACGTACACTATCGAGGAAGTATCTCCGCCTGATTATTACCAGCTTTCCGGTGGCAAAAAGTTTTTTACTTTCGATGGGAAAGCAGAGAGCCAGGTTGTTACATATACATGTGTAGTTGAGAATAAACCGACTCAAATACGATTTAAAAAAACAGATTTCGAAACCGGTATGGCATTGGAGGGGGCTAAGATCGCTGTCTATCATGCCGTGGCTATAGATGGGAAATACGTAAAAAGCGGCGAAGCCATAGAAGTTAACATATCCGGACCTCAGGGCTTTACGATAAAAAAGAAACTGTCAGCGGGGCATGTCTATATTATGGAGGAACTGGAAGCGCCGGCAGGCGCCCATCTGTCACCTCCGGTTATCTTTACAGTAAATCGGGCTGGAACCGGGATCAGTAAGATAAAAAACAATTTCAGTGTACTGGAGTGCGCTTCTTCTGGCGGAGCCATTGATTCACTTCTGGTTTTCGGACGTGCGGCAGATAAGACCTATACGGTTTTAAAAGATCTGGATACCGGAAAGGTACTGCCCGATATCATCAGCAGTACAGACGTCACCCTGACGGCTGAGGATGGAATCGAGGAAGGGCATTTGTATGAAATAACTGAGTATACCCGTTATTCAGATGGCAATACTGAGATGAGCAAAAAAGGGACAAGAAGAATCTGGTTTGATGAAAATGGATCTTTCCTTTTACCTTCGAGGACATATTTAAAAACGAGACTCCGATTGGAAAAACAGGATAGGACAGAACTTGATTCCTGGACAGTGGAGATGGGCAGTGTCGAGCATAAAATAAATAATCCTGTTAAGAAGGAGAGTGCGGTTGCAGAAATTGCAGGAACAGCAGGAAACGGTTATATGCCGGTCAAAAACGGTGATGTGGTAAAGTATGTGATAACATATAAAAATTCCAATGCGGAAAGCGCGGATCTCACTGTAACTGCTGAATTGGAGAAAGGACTGGAATTTATGAGATCGTCCCTGGAACCGGAAAAAAAGGAAGGAACACTGACCTGGCAGATCCGTGATGCAGCCCCTTATTCTGTTGGTCAGATAGAACTTGTTACCCTGGTAAGCGGCCAGACGGGAGAATTTATAAGATCAGTGTTTACCGCCGGAAACCAGACGAATCTTATGGAATCGATCCTGGAAAATCCAATTGCTCCCAAAGGCAGTCTGACAATCAGAAATCATATATCAGGACTGGGAAAGAACCCGGATGATGTGTTTGCGTACCGGATTCGCTTTCTGGATTCATCAGGGAGGCTGCTGTCCGGTTATCAGAATTATACGGGTTCTAAAGAAGGCCGGATAAAAGGGGAGGGGCAGATTTCCCTAAAGGGGGAGGAGTACATGATTTTCTCCGGTCTGCCCTATGGTACAAAGTATGAAATAATACAGGAGGTAAACAGAGACTATGAGCCGGTCAGCAGGGAAATCTCCGGGCAGATATCAAAAGAGGCACAGGGCGCCGTATATGTAAATAACAGAAACGATGAGTCCGTCAGGGAAGTACTGACAGCAGGCGGCAGTTACTGTCTGGCTGAGACAACAGACTACACGGATGGAGCGGAGCAGATCACAGGAATTTACCGGTTTACGTTAAATGAATCTGGAAGAATCGATAATGTAGATATGGAAGATAAGACGGTCAGGCTGTATTTTTCCAAGATCGATATTACGACCGGTGAAGAAATTTCGGGAGGTTCCTATGTGCTGATAGACGCAGTGACAAAGGCGGAAATCTATCGATTTACGAAAGAGGAGTCCTTGCCGGTCCTGATTCCGTCGGACGTACTCATACCTGGAAACGAATATATACTTCATGAAGATATGCCTCCTGACGGTTATGCGAAAGAGGAAGATATACGGTTTGCCGTCAATAAGGAAGGCGTTGCAGAAACCATAGTCATGCAGGATAGAAAGACCAGAATTTACTTGGAAAAGGTGGATGCCGATACAGGGGAATCTGTGACCGGTGGATATTACTGTGTAAGAGATATGGAAAGCGGTGAAACTGTTTTTTGCTATACGTCAACAGGAAAGCCGGTTCTGGCAGAGGGAGTCCTGGTGGCAGGCAGGAAGTATGAACTGGTGGAAGAACGGCCTCCGGCTGGTTATGGATCCTGCAGAAACATTGCTTTTTCAGTGCCGTTAAGACCGGAAGCAATTACCATAAGAATGAAGGACAAAAAAACAGAAGTGGTTGTGGAGAAGCTTACACTGTCTTCCGCCGAGAATGCCAGTCCGTCGGAAGCAGATAAACAAAAGCCGGGATTTATCCTGCAAATTCTGAACAAAGATAAAAGTCCTGCAAAAGCGGTAAGAGACTTTTCGGGATTTAAAGAAGGGGAAGAACTGATCTTTACCACGTCACAGGAGTTTAAGAGCATAACCGGTCAGCTGACAGCGGGCGGTGAATACTGGCTGCATGAAGTGAAACCGCGCGATGGCTATGCGCTGGCGGAAGATGTACCGTTTACTGTGGACAGGGACGGAAACCGGCAAATCGTGGTGATGGCTGACCGTCCGACTCATGTGGTGCTGTCAAAAAAAGCTCTTACCGGGAGCCAGGAGCTTCCGGGAAACCATATGGCTGTCCGTGATGAAGGGGGGAAGGTCCTGGAACGCTGGATTTCAGGTGAGAGGCCCCATGAAATTACAGCAAAGCTTACTGCCGGAAAAATGTATTATCTGTGTGAAGAAACTCCTGAATCAGGGTACTCTTATGCGGAGGAGGTCCCTTTTACCGTGAGCGAAGACGGAAGCGTGGATCTGGTGGAAATGAAAAACGATGTGACCAGAGTGCGGATTCATAAACAGGATCAGTCTGGTAATGCCATAAAAGGAGCGATCCTGCAGATTCTGGAAGCAAAAAAGGAAATTGTTATATTGGAATTTGAAACCACTGGAGAACCAGTGGATGTAACCGGAATACTGACAGCCGGGGAGACGTATTATCTTCATGAAAAACAGGCCCCGCCCGGATATCTTCCGGCAGCCGATATTTCGTTTACGGTTCCGCGAAAGAACCGACAGATTGAAGTTACCATGACGGACTTAAAGCAGCACGATTCCGAGAGCAATACCATGTATCTGATGAAGACGGATGCAGCGACGGGAAAAGGGCTGGAAGGCTTTGAATTTACGGTTACAGGGCCAGGGAGAAATACATTTACCGTTGTTACCGGAAGGGACGGTAAAGCAGAATTTACCATGCCGCCGGATGGAACCTATACATACCGTGAGACAAGCGGGCAGTCAGGGTATCTCATATCTGAAGAGACTTATCGCTTTACCATTTCTCATGGAAGAGTTACCGGGAACAGTATCATTCTGGTGGCAGACCAGCCGCTGCCTCCGGAAACTCCGTCTGATGATACCCACCGCATTGGAAGAATAACGGCCAGTTATAAACCCGGATTCCAAGGCAGAGTCAGCGCTGCAGAGGAAGCCAGCCGTCAGCCCGGTGCCCGGACAGGCGATGAATATCCGCTTATGGCTATTATGGCAGCTGCGCTCTTCTGTCTGGGAGGATTTCTATACCGGATGAGACGGGCGGGTGCACGGAAATAATGCGGAGAATAAGACGGAGGAACAAAGTAAAACGGTTCAATATAACCATTCTGCTCCTGGCCGGTTTTCTGCTGTCTGTGTTCTGTCTGGTAATCCGGTTTGCAGACTATGCGTCGGGACGGAAGGAATACAGACAGCTGCAGGAGCAGTTAGAAGCTTTCGCAGACAGCCTGAGCAATCAAACAGAGGAATGGAACTGGAACAGAGAAGAGGAAGAAGAGGAAGATGAATGGACCCGCCTGATGATTTCCCGGAATCCGGACTATGTATTCTGGCTTTGGATTCCGGGAACAAATATCAGCTATCCGGTGGTGAAAAATACGATTCCTGGTTATTATTTAAACCATACATTCAGTGGAAAGGAGAATCCGTGCGGAAGTATTTTTTGCGGGGAGGGAGCCGAAAACCTGATTATTTATGGACATAACATGAAGGATGGAAGCATGTTTGGAGATTTGAAGCAGTATGTCAACGAGGATTACTTCCGGGAACACAGGTACATAATGATTTATTGTCAGGGAGACTGGCAGAGGTATATGATATTTTCCTGCTATATTATCCGGGAAGAGGAGGTGGGAGTATATCAGAGTTATTTTAACAGTGAGGAGGAAAAAAGGACATATTTAAATAATATAGAAAGAAAATCCCTCTATTTGACGGGGAAGCAGCCGGAGATAACAGATTCCATCATTACGCTGTCCACATGCATGGGAAAAGGGAAAAGAGTGATTGTGCAGGCAGTTTTGTTGTGATATACTGAATGACAAAATCATAATTGCGCAGGAGGAGAAGGGATGGAGGATCTTAAGATAGGAATATTGGGAACCGGTGCGATAGCGGCTACTCTGGCTGATACGATGAACCGGATGTCCGGCGTTAAGCTTTACGGTGCGGCGTCGAGAAGTCTGGAGAAGGCGAAAGCTTTTGCGGAACGGTTCGGTATTGACCATGCGTACGGTTCTTATGAGGAGCTTGCCGCGGATCCGGAGATAGAACTGGTGTATATCGCAACCCCTCATTCGGAGCATTATAAGAATGCGGTACTTTGCCTGGAACATGGAAAACATGTTTTGTGTGAAAAGGCGTTTGCAGTGAATGCGGCCCAGGCAAAAGAGATGATCGCTCTGGCGGAGGAGAAAAAGCTGCTTATTACTGAGGCGATGTGGGTCCGTTACATGCCGATGGCAAAGACGTTAAGAGAGGTACTGGATTCCGGGATTATTGGGGAACCAATGACTCTGACCGCAAGCCTGTGCTATCTGATTGACGGGATTCAGAGACTGGTAGATCCGAATCTGGCGGGAGGTGCGCTGCTCGATGTAGGAATTTATACTATTGCGTTTGCGTCTCTGGTGTTTGGGGATGAGATCACATCCATCACTTCGACTGTAATCAAGACAGAGACCGGTGTAGACTCACAGAACAGCATGACATTCTGCTATCCGGGCGGGAAGATGGCGGTATTAAACAGCTCCATTCACGTGCTGTCAGACAGAAGAGGAATTATCTACGGGACAAAAGGGTACATCGAAGTAGAGAATATTAACAATTTTGAATCCATCAGGGTGTTTGATGAAAACCGCAGGCTGAAGGAAGCCTATACGAGACCGGAGCAGATATCCGGGTATGAGTACCAGATAGAAGCCAGCCGGAAGGCTATCCGGGAGAATCGCCTGGAATGTCCAGAGATGCCCCATCATGTGACGATTCGTATGATGGAGACCATGGATGCTTTGAGAGAACAGTGGGGAATCCGGTATCCGTTTGAGTAACGGTAAGCGCGGAATTCGATGCAGGTGATTCCTGCGGATTAATTCAGAGCAGAAGGACAGTTGAAAGAGGCAGAAACATGTTTACAAGGAAGGATTTAACGAAATTACTGGCTCCGCTGATCGTGGAGCAGATACTGGCCGTACTGGTGGGCATGGTCGATGTCATGATGGTTGCGGCAGTCGGTGAGGCGGCCGTGTCAGGAGTTTCCCTGGTAGATTCCATCAGCGTGCTGATTATTCAGATTCTGGCGGCGCTTGCCACTGGGGGAGCAGTGGTGTCAGCTCAGTATCTGGGAAAAAAGCAATCGGAAAATGCCTGCCGGGCAGCGGGTCAGCTGGTTGGTGTTACAACCGTACTGTCTCTGGTCGTGACCACGGCGGCCTTAATCGGTAACCGCCATTTACTTGGGGCTGTGTTTGGAAAAGTGGAAACAGCAGTTATGAATGACGCGGTGATATACTTTGGGATTACAGCTCTTTCTTATCCGTTTATCGCCGTTTATAATTCCTGCGCGGCATTGTTTCGCTCCATGGGGAATTCCAGGATATCCATGGTGATCTCTATTGTGATGAATACAATCAATGTAGTAGGAAATGCAGTCTGTATCTTTGGACTTCACATGGGGGTTGCCGGTGTGGCATATCCCACGCTGGCAGGCAGGATGGTGGCGGCTGTGCTGATGGTCTGTCTGATTCAGAAGCCGGATAACATCATTAGAATTAACCGGCTGAGTGAACTGCGGCCAAACCTTCATATGATCAGGAATATTTTATCTATCGGTATTCCCAATGGTCTGGAGAGCGGAATGTTCCAGTTTGGAAAAATCGCTTTACAGAGTCTCGTTTCATCATTGGGTACCGCGGCCATTGCAAGCTATGCAGTTGCATCAAATCTGGTTACCCTGCTGTACCTGCCGGGAAATGCAATTGGGCTTGGGCTGATCACGATTGTAGGGCAGTGTATAGGCGCCGGCGAGAAGGGACAGGCCAAGCAGTATACGCGTCAGCTGACAGGCATCAACTATGCGATCCTCCTTGTTCTGTGCACGGTGATGATTGTGTTTGGAGGGCAGCTGGTGGGGATTTACCAGCTGTCGCCGGAGGCGTCTGCGATATCAAAGCAGATGATTACAGCCCACAGCATTGCCATGGTCGTCTGGCCGCTTGCATTTACCATACCGTACACACTCAGGGCATCTCTCGATGCAAAGTTTACCATGGCAGTTTCGGTTTTCTCCATGTGGGTGTTCCGGATTGCATTTGCATATCTTTTTGTGCGGGTGTTTCAGCTGGGAGTAATGGGGGTATGGTACGGAATGTTTATTGACTGGATATTCCGGGCTGCAGTTTTTTCTTTGCGTTTCCACGGGCTCGAAAGACGTGCTGTCTCTGTTTCATAAGAGTGCACTGGAAGCGTGTCTCTGTATATATAACAGTTGGAAGCATAACAAAACGGGATTGAAATTATCACTCAGGACATCAGGGAAAATATGTCATGCAGTTTGATTCCAATCCCGTTTTATAATCTCGAATGCTCCTATACATGTTACAGTCTACGGTTCATTCATTTTTCCATCAGAATTTACGTAATAGCCGTCGATCACCTGATTGACGGCCATGAGTCCCATCGTTCCGTCGGAATCCGGGTTAAAGTAGTACCACTCTCCGCCGATTTTATTCCAGCCGGTGACCAGGATGCCGGAGGGGTTGGTATAAAACCAGCCGTTATAATCAGGATCGAAGATCCACCCTGTCATCATGGCTCCTTCATGGCTTCCTTTTTCCGGATTGAAGCGGTACCAATGGTTATTAATATAATTCCAGCCGGTAACCAAATAGCCATCGGCACCAAAATAATAAGAATAGCCCTGATATTCTGCCCAGGTGGAGGTAAAATAGGCGGGATTTCCCTTATTGGCAAACCACCAGCCGTGATCGTCTTTTTCCCAGGTCCCATTTAAAAAGCGGGATTCGTCGGGGGTATGGGCAAAACTTGGGAATACTCCGGTACCCGCGCTGACAAACAGGCAGCAGGCGGCGAGAGCGGCAATGCTTTTTATTTTTCTTTTATGAGAACAGGATTTCATTCGTTCCGTCTCCTTTCCTGTGAGGCAACAGATATTTCATAAACTGCTAAGTAAATTATAAAGGATAGGGATTCAAAAGACAACATAACGGAAAAAAACGTAAGATTAATGTAAGAGCAGTAACAGGGAAAATATTTCTTGACATCACATAAAACATCTGTTATAGTACATATAGAACAATTAAAACAAATGCTTTGTATCTCCGGATAGGATGAGAAGGAGGATAATATGAACATTAATAAATTTACACAGAAGTCACTTGAGGCGGTGCAGAACTGCGAGAAGCTGGCCTATGAATATGGAAACCAGCAGATTGAGCAGGAACATTTGCTGTACAGCCTTTTAACCGTGGAAGACAGCCTGATTTTAAAACTCATAACAAAGATGAACGTTCAGAAGGAGCAGTTTATCAATGAGACTGCTCAGGCGATCGAGAAGCTGCCGAAGGTGAGCGGAGGCCAGCTCTATATCAGCAATGATTTGAATAAGGTTTTAATCAGCGCCGAGGATGAGGCGAAAGCCATGGGGGACGAATACGTTTCTGTAGAACATCTGTTTCTCGCCATGTTAAAACAGCCTTCCAGAATGGTAAAGGAGCTGTTTCGTTCTTATGCAGTTACGAGAGAGAACTTCCTTCAGGCACTGTCGACGGTCCGCGGTAATCAGCGGGTGGTGAGCGACAACCCGGAGGCTACGTACGACACACTGGAGAAGTATGGGTATGACATGGTGGAACATGCGAGAGACCAGAAGCTGGACCCGGTGATCGGCCGTGACAGTGAGATTCGTAACGTGGTTAGAATACTTTCCAGAAAGACGAAGAATAATCCGGTTTTAATCGGTGAACCCGGTGTCGGTAAAACCGCAGTTGTGGAAGGCCTTGCGCAGCGTATCGTGCGCGGAGATGTGCCTGAGGGCTTAAAAGATAAGAAGCTGTTTGCCCTGGATATGGGGGCTCTCCTGGCGGGAGCCAAGTACCGCGGTGAATTTGAGGAAAGACTGAAGGCCGTTCTGGATGAGGTGAAGAAGAGCGACGGACAGATTATTCTGTTTATCGATGAGCTCCATACCATTGTAGGAGCAGGCAAGACGGAAGGATCCATGGATGCCGGCAATATGCTGAAGCCTATGCTGGCCAGGGGTGAGCTTCATTGCATCGGTGCTACGACACTGGATGAATACCGTCAGTACATTGAGAAGGACCAGGCGCTGGAACGCAGGTTCCAACCGGTTATGGTAGCTGAACCAACGGTGGAGGACACCATTTCAATCCTTCGTGGTTTAAAGGAACGGTACGAGGTTTATCACGGTGTTAAGATCACGGACTCGGCTCTGGTATCGGCGGCAACCCTTTCGGACCGCTATATCAGCGACAGGTTCCTTCCGGATAAGGCGATCGATCTGGTCGATGAGGCCTGTGCCATGATTAAGACAGAGCTGGATTCCATGCCTGCCGAACTCGATGAGCTTTCCAGAAAGATTATGCAGATGGAGATTGAGGAAGCAGCTCTTAAAAAGGAGACGGATCATTTAAGCAAGGACCGTCTGGCTGAACTTCAGAGAGAACTGGCGGAGCTGCATGATGAATTTGCCGTTTCTAAGGCCCAGTGGGAAAATGAGAAATCCTCAGTGGAACATTTATCGGCGCTGAGGGAAGAGATTGAGAATTTAAACCGGGAGATTCAGGATGCCAAGCAGAAATACGATTTAAACCGTGCGGCTGAACTGCAGTACGGAAAACTGCCTCAGCTTCAGAAAGAACTGGAGGAAGAGGAAGCACGTGTCATGAGCCAGGATTTGAGTCTGGTACATGAGAATGTGACGGAGGATGAGATCGCAAAAATCGTTTCCAAATGGACAGGAATTCCGGTTGCAAAGCTGACGGAGAGCGAGAGAAATAAGACGCTTCATCTCGATGAAGAACTGCATAAGAGAGTCATTGGACAGAATGAGGCGGTTGAAAAAGTGACCGAGGCCATTATCCGGTCCAAGGCCGGGATCAAGGATCCCACGAAGCCGATCGGCTCCTTCCTGTTTTTGGGACCTACCGGTGTGGGTAAGACGGAGCTGGCGAAAGCCCTGGCCGAGAGGCTGTTTGATGATGAGAATAACATCGTCAGAATCGATATGAGCGAATACATGGAGAAGCACTCCGTATCCCGTCTGATCGGGGCACCGCCAGGATATGTAGGCTACGATGAGGGCGGTCAGCTGACAGAGGCTGTCCGCAGAAAACCGTATTCGGTCGTATTATTTGATGAGGTGGAAAAGGCCCATCCGGATGTGTTCAATGTTCTGCTTCAGGTATTGGATGATGGACGAATCACCGATTCAACCGGTAAAACCGTAGACTTTAAAAATACAATTATTATCATGACTTCAAACATTGGTTCCCAGTACCTTTTAGATGGGATCGATGAGACGGGAAGCATAACGCCGGAGGCCGAGGCCATGGTCATGAATGATTTAAGAGGCCATTTCCGTCCGGAATTTTTGAACAGGCTGGATGAGATTATCCTGTTTAAGCCTCTTACGAAAGAGAACATTGCAGGCATCATCGATCTCATGATCCAGGATTTGAACAAACGGATTGGGGATAAGGAACTGAAGATTGAACTGACGGATTCTGCGAAGCAGTTTGTGGTGGACCGGGGGTATGATCCGGTTTACGGAGCCCGTCCGCTGAAACGGTATCTCCAGAAGCATGTGGAGACACTGGCCGCTAAAATCATCCTGGGAGATGAAGTGAGAGCGGGGAATACAATTGTGATCGATGTGGCGGAAAACGGAAACCAGCTGATTGCATATCCCGAATAATTAAAAATTATAACAGAAAGTCACAGCAAAAGAATGGCGGGGGGATCTTAACCCCGCCATAAAATATCTTTATTTACTGTTGTATAGAACATATCATGGATGGCATGTGCGTCCTGCGTCTGTCCCAGTATCCACATCAGCTTTGTCACGGTGGCTTCCAGTGTCATGTCGTAAGCCTCCAGCAGGCCGAATTCCTTTTTGATGGTGCGACCGACCTCGTAAACGGACATATTGCTGCCCTCATTGGTCACCTGGGTAGTCATGACGACGGTCTTGCCGAGAGAGATCCATTTTTCGATGGCTTTGTAAAAATCCCCGCTGTCATAGGATGGAAGGCCGCCTACGCCGAAGGATTCAATGATGACGGCGTCGTAATGCTCCGCCATATAATCCAGAACATCGGCCCCCATGGAAGGAATCAGTTTCAGCAGGGCAACGTTGGGATTCAGCGTGTGGTAAAAATGCACGTGATCCGTTAAATGCTCCTTTTCATCCAGGTAAAAGATGACATGGCCATCCTGAATCATGGCAATATAAGGAAAATTGATACTGGAAAATGCATTGTAGCTCTTCGTCCGCTCCTTTTTCCCACGGGTTCCGGCAATCACCTTACCGTCAAAGACGATGGTGACGCCGCATGCGCGGTCGTCGCTGGCAAAACGAAGGCTGTCATACAAGTTGATCCTGGCATCCGTGTTTTCCATATCGATGGGCTTCTGGGCCCCGGTTATGACAACGGGCTTTGCAGAAGACTGGATCAGATAGGAGAGGGCGGCCGCCGTATAAGCCATGGTATCCGTTCCGTGACAGATTACAAAGCCGTCGTATTCCTCATAATGTGTCTCGATGGCTTCCGCCATGGCAAGCCAGTGTTTTGGCTGCATATTGGTGCTGTCTATATTGAGAATCTGAAGGCTGTCCGCCTGACAGAATTGTGCTGCATCCGGAACGTATGAGAGAAGTTCGTCAGAGGATATGAGGGGCTTTAAGCCGTATTCTCCGCGTTTGCAGGCGATGGTTCCGCCGGTACCGAGCATTAGTATTTTTTTCATTGGATATCCTCCTGTTATGATGCTGAAAACGATTGTATCACGACTTTTTTCATTCGTACAGGCCTTTCTTGAAAATACTGATAATATATGCTAGAATGAATTGCATTGATACAGAACAGGAGAATCGGAAATGGCAAATATACCCAAAGATCCGGTCATGCTGCTGAGTTTTCTCAATACCCAGCTTCGCGACTATTACCCGTCCCTGGAGGACTGCTGCTTGTCACTTGGTATTAATATGGAAGAGATAACCGGCGGACTGGCCTTGATCGGCTATTACTATAATGAAGAAAAAAATCAGTTTATTTAATTGGAAGAATCGAACACGAAAACGTATGCAAAAAGATGATATGGGATTTACCTTAATAGAAACGCTTACGGTGCTGGCTATCGTTGCGATTCTTGCAGCGACCAATATTCCGGTGCTGAACGGGTTTATCGATGATGCTAAGAAAAAGTCGTATGTGGCAGAGGCATATATGGTTAAAGCTGCCATGCAGTCATACGTCATTGAACGGATTGCCGACGGAACCATCGATGATTTCGTGATGTATGAAGAGATCTTTTACCCGGAGGTAGGAAGTGAGGAGAATGCCCTGTACGAGATGCTGAAAGGAAGCGTCACGAAAGGCGGGAAGATCCGGCTGATCAATTATGACAGGACGACAAGTAAAGTAAGCGGTATCATCTATGATGTGAAAAATTACGAAATTGAGATAAAAAATGATACCGAAGTTGAAGTCCGTGACAGAAAATGAAAAGGAATACCAGGGATGAGAAATTGGAGATACATGAGAGAAAACAGAGATGGATTTACACTGGTAGAAGTTCTTGCAGTTCTGGTAATTATTGCGATTTTGGCAGCGGTTGCCATTCCGACCATGAGCGGTTTTATCAGTGATGCCAGAAAGAAGTCGTATACTTCCCAGGCCAGGAATGTCTATGTGGCGGCACAGGCCGCAGCACTGGAGCTGGAGACGTCAAAGGATGGGACTGCGGCCGCCTCGGTCACCGTTTATACCAGAAAAGACGGATCGAAATACATGGACAGAGTGGAGGCATTTCTTGGAAATGATGTGGAAAACGGAAGCCACTTTACGATAACACTGGATGGAAACAAGGTTGAGGAAGTAGAGTATACTCCGGAAAATGGGAAGAAGATTACAATCACCGGAGGAGAGGGCGTTACGTATGAAGAATGAGGAGCATATGGGCAGAATTATTCCCGGGAGGGTCGTCGCAGCTGCGGTGGCCCTTTTTCTGGCGGGTCTATCCTGGCATCACTGCGGCGGACTCAGCCTCCGCACGGTCATGATATGGCTGCTATGCCTGATTTTGACTGCAATTTCATATACGGATTTCAAGACCATGCATATTCCTGACCGTATGACGGCCGCACTTCTCATACCTGCGGTTCTGTCTCTCGGCGCGGAGTCCGGAATTTCTCTTTTTAGCAGGGCGCTGGGAGGTGCGGCAGTCAGTTTTCCCATGTTTCTCATGACGCTTGCTGTTCCGGGAAGCTTTGGCGGCGGTGATATCAAGCTGATGGCAGTCTGTGGTCTGATACTCGGTTGGCCGCGGGTTGCCGCAGCAGGGTTTCTCTCTGTTGTAACCGGTGGCTGTTATGCGATCTGGCTGCTGGCAACACGCAGAGCCGGACGCAGCGACCATTTTGCTTTCGGTCCGTTTTTGGCGGTGGGTGTGGTGCTTTCCCTGCTGTATGGGGATCAGCTGCTGGCCTGGTATCTGGGATTTTTACGGTGAGAGAAAGGAGGACCCTGTGGCGGATTATGAGTATACTGCGAAAAGCATCAATGGCAGGCGCATGAAAGGGAAGATTCAGGCTCAGGACCGTGATCAGGCATGGATCAAGATCCGTGGTATGGGACTGTATCCGGTGAAACTGAAAGAAGAACGTGGAAGAGTCAGAAAGCGCCCGCTCAGCTGTGGCCTGCTTGCACGGTTTATGAGTGAAATGGCGGTCATGCTGAATTCAGGGATTCCGCTGGCACAGGCTCTGAATTTAATCAGTGTCAGGGAATCCAGAAAAGATTTAAAGGAGATTTATGGAAAACTCTATCATATGATCCTGCACGGCATGGATTTATCCCAGGCGATGGAGATGCAGGACGGAGTATTTCCGCCTGTCCTGATTGGCATGGTACGCGCCGGAGAGGCGGGAGGCAGCCTGGCAGACGCCTTCGGCAAGATGGCAGAGTACTTTGAAAAGGAAGATGAGACGAGAAAAAAGGTGGGAACTGCCATGATTTATCCGGCCTTTCTCTTCTTGACGGTTGCCGTGGTGGTGATCCTTTTATTCACAACGGTACTGCCCAGCTTTTTCGAACTGTTCGAATCGATGGAGAAAATACCGGTTTCCACACAGGTACTAATGGCGGTAAGTATTGGGCTTCAAAATCATTTTACGGAGATTGCTGCGGCTGTCGGCTGTGCCGCTGCGATTCTGGCCGGAATCTTTACACGCCCTGGGGCAGCGGTGTGGAGGGACAAAATGATCCTTCATATTCCCTGTATCGGGACACTCCTCAAGATGGTTATGGCAGGCAGATTTGCAAGGACCTTCAGTTTCCTGTACGGTGGAGGCGTTCCGTTTATTAACGCCCTGGAACTCACAGCCGATGCGCTGGGCAGCCGTTATATGAAGAAGCGGCTCTGCCAGGTGATGGAGGATGTGAAAAACGGCATGCTTCTTTCGGATTCCCTGGCTCAGATTCGTGAACTATGCCCGGAATTCATACACAGCGTTTACATAGGGGAGGAGTCAGGTAATCTGGAGGCCATGCTGAAGCGCACTGCGGATTCCTTTGAAATAAGATCAGAGACAGCAATCAAGCGGCTGCTGTCGCTTTTGGAGCCGACGATGATTATTATCATGGCAGTTATCATAGGTTATCTGATGCTGTCTGTGATGGTTCCCATATACCAGTACTATCAGAGCATCGGATAATGCCTTAAACAGGAGGGCACATATGAGATTATCAGTCTATTTAGGGGAAAATGAGATACGAACTGTGCTTGGAAGGTCGGGGAAAACGATAGAGATTATGGATTGCCTGAGCGTCCGTTTAAAAGAAGGCGCTTTAATTAACGACGTTGTGACAGAAGAGGCTGCGGTAAAAGAGGTACTGAACGGAATCAGGAAGCGGTATGGGAAATACCGCAGACACGTGTATTTAACTATGGGAGGTAACCAGATTATCACCAAAGTGCTGAGCGCCCCGCGGCTGCCCCGCTGCCAGATGATGGAACTGGTCCGAAGGGAGCTTTCCGATTTGATTCTGCCGTCAGAGAAGGATGGCTACGTCTACGATTACAGCATAGTCAGAAAGAAAAACAAGGATCACAAAGGACGGACCATCCTCTGTGTGGCGATGAAACGAAGCGTGATTCACGAGTATCAGACTCTGTTTTCCGAGTGCGGGATGAAGCTGAAAGCGATCGACGTCGCAGTGGATGGGCTGAACAGCCTGGTTGATTTTCTGCCGTCGTTTCGGAATAAGACGTTTATTATGGCAGTAGCAGATGGACGGAATATGATGACATCGCTCTACATCGACGGCGTCTATGCGTATACGAACCGGATGCGCCTGGTCGATGAGAGAGGGACTTCGGAGAGTCTGGAAGAGATGGTGAAGGTGATACGGTCGGTAATCCATTTCTGTAAGATGCAGAGAGACGAATTTGAACTGGATTTTGTCTGTCTCTGCGGACTGGGGAAAGAGGAAGTGGACAGCCTGATCCCGGAGATTGTGAACAATGAGGATATTGCGGTGACAGTACCCGGACCGGAATCTTGGATTACGGTGAAGGAAGGCCTAAACTACTCCATGGACCAGTATATGTATGTCACAGGCAGTCTGCTGGGAAGCCGAAAGTCTCTGGACCTGATTGGAGCGGCGAAACAGAAGGCAGGACGCGGGGAGGAAGAGAAGTCCCATTTTCTTGCAGCATGTCTTTTGCCTGCGGCAGTGATCACGGTCTTTCTGGGAAATGCAGTCAGAAATGAGATTGCCGTGAGGAATATGAGGGAAGAAATACAGGTTCTGGAAGAACGCCTTTCGGTAAAGGAAAGAAAAGAGGCGCTGGCGGAGGAAAAACAGTTAAAGGAAAAACTGGCCTCATTGAGAATCCTGACGGCCGGGCAGAGTGCGGTGAAGAAAGAGGCGGCAAAGATGCCGGAGATGAACAGCGCTGTGAGATCGTATATCTTCGGCACAGCAGTGGGGAAGCTGGAACTCTCCGAACCGGAATATACCCAGGGTGTGCTGCGGTTTGACGGGAAGTCGCGGAAGTATGAGGAAATATCTGATTATGTGCGGGAACTGGAAGAGAGCGGACTGTTTTCAACGGTGGAATATTCCGGATTTACCAATGTCAATCCGGTTACAAAGGAAAAGGATGACTGGTATTATGTTCAGCTCGCATGCATGCTGAAAACACCGGAATGAGGAGGAAACCATGAGAAAGCTGACGCAGAGAGAAAAGATCCTGGTTTATATAGCGGCAGTTCTTCTGTTGTTAACGGGAGGCTACTATCTGGTAGAGCAGCCGGCCGAAATGAGGCGGGTAAGGACAGAGACGGAACTTAAAATCCTGCAGCTTCAGGAACGTGAAAGCGAGGACAGCCTTACGGGAAAATCAACTCTGGAGGAAGAGATTGGCAGGGAACAGGACATGGCTGGTGAAAATACGGAGGACTATCTGCCATACCGCACGAATTCCGTGCTAATTTCAGAGCTGGCAGAGTATCTGACTTCCTTTGGGATAGTTCCCGAGACGATGAAGGTTGAATCTGTTTCGGTTCTGGAAGAACAGGAGACGACGGAAGCCGGATACCATATCCACAGGGCGGACATTCATGTGGAGGCATTGGGAACGATGGAGGAGTTATACCGCCTGCTGGACTGGGCATACGACAGGGACTGGATTTCCGTGACCACATATTCCGGGGAGGCCATGGAGGATAAGGACGCCGGGATGAACGGGGCGGCAGATGAAACGGGAGATAATGAAACGCTGTCCATGACGTTTACCTGCTTTATGCTGGAACTGAAAAACGCCGATGAAGCAAAGAACGCTGAGGAACCGAGACTCTGAAGTGAGGTAGATAAATGGCAGGGCAGAAAAATGGAAAAGAGGGATATGTGCTTGGCTGGGTCGTAATCATGGTTCTGGTTCTGATGATTCTGGTGACCGCCATACTGTTTGCCTCTACGGCGTATTACAGGCAGAGTTTCAGAGAATATAATGACAGACAGGCATATTTAACAGCGCGATCCATCGTGCAGACGGCGGCAGCGGATTTTACAGGAAGCGGATCAGGGGAATTGCGGGATGTTCTATTGGATGAAATTTCGGTATATCTGAAAGACGAACCGGATTCAGAGTCCCAAGCTGCCTCGCCCGATGAAGCGGCCGATAAACCGACGGATAAACCGACAGATAAACCGACAGATAAACCGGATACCGGGTATCCGATCCCCAAGATCAAGTTCCAGCTGGATTCCACGATGGGAAGCTGTACCATGACCGGCTATTATATGCCGGACGAGGATCTTCTGATATTGACTGCCGAGGCAAGGAAGGGCGGCAGTACCGAAATTATGACGGTTTATCTTCAACACAGTCCGGAGTCGGAGGAGGAGCCATGGGCTGTCTTGGGATATGAGCGGGGAGAAGCGCAGAAGGGAGGAAAATCATGAAACGTGATGTTTTCAAAAAGCATTGGAATCTGACAGGACGCGTTAGGGGCATAGGGTCCGGAAACGCAGATAATGGTTTTACTCTGGTGGAGTCCCTGGCCGCGTGGACGATTCTGTTGATCGCCGTTACCATATTTTTAAAGTGTCTGGGAATGGCCCATGCCTCCATGGGTAAAGGAACTGTGATGAGAAACCAGTATATGACTGCCCTGGAACGTGTGGAGCTGGGAGGGGAACCGCTCAGAACGAAGGAAACAAAACTGAAATTTATCATAGATAAAACGACATTTTCCATGGATGCGGTAATGATGGAATATGGTCTGCCGCAGTCCGGCAAGGGAGAAACACAGCCGGTCACACTGAAAGTGATTGGTCCGGTTTCGGGAGCCGGGGAATGAGGGATAACGTGGGCGGTAAATGGAATGAGCGTATGAGAGATGAACGGGGAATGACGCTGACAGAGCTGATGGTATCCCTGACAATTGCATTTATTCTCATGAGTTTTTTGATCCGGATGTATACCTATACGGGAAACATGTTTGAAACGAGCGCCTCCACCGACGATTTGAGGAGAACGACACAGGTGGTCATCGACTATCTGGAGGACCGGATTGCCTGTGCAGACAGTCTGGTGATCAGCAGAGAGGAGCTGTCTGGAGAGGAATTCGGCCATGAAATCCTGTTTTCAGAGGATGGCCGGATTTACTGTGACGGGGAGCCGGTATGCGAAGAAGAATTTTACCGGAAGAGAACGGTCTTCTGTCAGATTCTTTCCGCCTTCTCAGAAGATAACACACCGGCCTTAAAGTACAGGATTACGTGGAAGAATCAAAAGAATACGACTTTATATTCCGCAGACTCTGTGGTAAAATTAGTTAATTTAGAGCTGAACGGCAGGGAGATAATCCGCCGTGATCTGGAGACCGGGGCAGGAATGTCCGGGAAATCCCTTTATATTTACTACAAAGATCCGGATTATTCCCATGGCATAGTATTTGATTGAAAATACGGTTTGAGGTTGAGAGAATGAAAGGCATACACATTGGAGAAGTGCTGGTGGAACAGGGAGCCATCACGAAGGAACAGCTGAACGAAGGGCTGAAGCTTTTGAAAGCCGGGACGAACGACCGGCGTCTGGCGGAGGTCCTGACAGATCTTGGATATATCACGGAGCGGGAGCTTTTAGACGTGCTGGGACGCGGCATGGGACTCGAAGTCATTGATCTGGAGTTTTTTCATATCGATGAGCGTGCCGTGGAGAAAATTCCCAAGCAGCTGGCCTTAAAATATACGGTTATGGCCGTATCCATGGAGGGAAGCGGCTTAACCGTGGCGACGGCGGACCCGCTGGATTTATATGCGCTGGAAGATATCCGTCTGGTGACCAATATGAGAATTCAGCTGATTCTTGCGGAACGGACTCAGATTCGTCATGCAATCGAGTTGAATTATTCAGGAATTGACGCCAGAGCAGCGGCGAGACTGGCCAGTGAGCACGCCGTATTTTCCAGAACCTTTGCGGAAAATCTGATGGTGAATTCCGATGAGGACCAGGCGCCCATCGTCCGCCTGTTAAACAGCCTGCTTTTGAAGGGCTATAATACAAACGCCAGCGATATTCACATCGAGCCCTACGAAAATGAAACGGTTGTCCGTATGAGGCGCGACGGAATGCTGATTCCATACATGACGCTTTCTCCGGCAATTCATCAGGGTATCGTGGCACGCACCAAGATTCTGGCGAACATGGACATTGCCGAGAAACGGAAAGCCCAGGATGGTCATTTCAAAATCACACTGGACGGCAGGGAGATGAACGTCAGAGTATCCTTCGTTCCTACCGTCTATGGTGAAAAAGGCGTGCTTCGCTTTTTGACGACGAATACGCCGATTGACCGCAGCGCCGCATTTGGCATGTCCGGTGATAACTACCGGAGAATGAAACAGCTGCTGCGGGTCCCACACGGGATCATTTACTTTACCGGGCCGACCGGAAGCGGAAAGACAACCACATTATATTCTGTTCTTCAGTATTTAAGCGGACGCCTCGTGAATATTGTTACAATAGAAGACCCGGTGGAGCGTAATCTGCCGAAGGTCAACCAGATACAGGTAAATGAGAGAGCAGGATTAAACTTTCAGACAGGGCTTCGTTCCATTCTTCGGCAGGATCCCGATATTATCATGATCGGAGAGACGAGAGATCCGGAGACTGCCGAGATTTCAGCACGCGCCGCCATTACAGGCCATCTGGTATTTTCCACGCTCCATACAAACGATGCTGCGTCATCGGTTACGAGACTGATGGATATGGGGATTCCCGCATATCTGGCAGCGGCATCCATTGCCGGAATTATATCCCAGCGGCTTATGAGAAAGGTTTGTCCTTACTGCCAGGAAGAATATGAGGCGAGGCCCGAAGAGGTGAAGATTCTGTATGGAAGGCCTGCAGACCCTGGGGAACATGTGCGCCTGCGCCGTGGAAAGGGCTGTTATCTCTGCAATGAAACGGGATACAAGGGCCGCATTGCCATTCATGAGATTTTAAGTGTGGACACAGAGATGAAGCGCATGATCTCAGAGGGCAGAAATGAGGAGGAGCTGAAAGCGTATGCAGTCCACCGCCACGGGATGACGACTCTGAAGGAAGAGGCCGTTAAAATGGTTCTGGCGGGAATAACCACATTGGAAGAGATGGAACGGCTGATCTATACGATTGATATGGATTATTTCGGGGAAGAATGAAGAAGAATAAGGAAGGGGAAAAGGCCGGCAGGGGAACAGTAAAAAAGGAGGACTTCATATGGAGACAGCATGGATGGCGGTCACAGCCGTCTGGTCGTGGATCATGGAGCATTTAATTTACATCAATCTGATTTTTTCAATCATAATTGTATTTTTTCAAAGGCGCGATCCGAAATCTGTCTGGACCTGGCTGATGGTTCTGTATTTCATTCCGGTATTTGGATTTCTGTTTTACCTTCTTCTGGGACAGGATTTGGGGAAGAGCAAGATGTTCCGGGTCAAGGAGGTGGAGGACCGGGTCTATTTTACCGTGCGCGGCCAGGAGGAGTTTTTAAAGACACACGATAGCAGCCTGGAATCCCATCTGTCACGGGACTATGAGGATCTGGTGCTGTACAATTTAGAGACGTCGGGAGCAGTTTTGACCGTCGATAATACGGTTCGTATTTTTACGGACGGGGAGGCGAAGTATACGGATCTCCGGAGCGAGTTAAGAAAAGCCTCCCGTTTTATCCATATGCAGTATTATATCATCAAGGATGACGAGCTTTTTGATTCCATCAGTCCCATTCTGGCCGAGCGGGCCAGAGCCGGTGTGGAGGTCCGTATTCTCTGTGACGGTATGGGCGGCCGTTTTATGCCGAAAAAGAAATGGGAGGAGCTTAAACAGTGCGGTGTGAAGGTAGGAATCTTCTTTCCGCCTGTGCTGGGACGGCTTCAGCTGAGAATGAATTACCGCAACCACAGGAAAATCGTGGTTATTGACAATAAAGTCGGCTATGTGGGCGGATTTAACATTGGCCGCGAGTATATTTCCAGAGATCCCAGGTTCGGATATTGGAGAGACACTCACTTAAAGCTGACAGGCGGTTCCGTGCTGAGCCTTCAGATCCGTTTTGCATTGGACTGGAATTATGCAGCAGGAGAAAACCTGTTTAAAGATATGAAATATTTTGAGACCGGTACGGATTTATTCCGACTGGATCAGATCAGTCCGGAGATTCATCCGCTGGGAATTCAGATCATAGCCAGCGGCCCGGACGCCAGCTGCAGGCAGATCAGAGACAATTATATCCGGCTCTTTGCAAAGGCGCGCGACCACATCTATATCCAGACGCCGTATTTTGTTCCGGACGATGCCGTTCTATCCGCACTTTCCATGGCGGCCAGGTCCGGTGTGGACGTTCGCCTGATGATTCCGTGTAAGCCGGACCATCCCTTCGTCTACTGGGCGACCTACTCCTATGTGGGCGATCTGCTGTCGGCGGGAGCCAGATGCTATACGTATGAGAACGGCTTTCTCCATGCCAAGGGCGTAATGACGGACAGCCGCGTATGCTCCTATGGAACCGCCAATATGGACATCAGAAGCTTCGAACTGAATTTTGAAGTCAACGCGGTCATTTACGACGAGGAGACGACGAAGGAACTGGAAAATATCTTTCTGGAGGACCTAAAGCTCTGCAAGGAGATAACCAGAGAGGGATATGCGTCGAGAGATTTGTGGATTCGGGTGAAGGAGCAGTGCAGCAGACTTTTGTCGCCGCTTCTGTAGAGTCAGGGAGGAGACTGCATTCTTATGCGCCGGTGTGAAACGGCGGACGGAATGCAGTCTCCTTCTCCTTTGCGGCAGGCCGATTATGAAAACAGACGCCTGACGCCATAGCCGGCTGGGAGCGGGTTTCCCGAGAGCAGCCAGGTTTTTGCACTTTTTTGCAGATAACTGTTCTCCGGATATTCCGAGGGACAGGATTTCAAACAACCAAATATTCGCTCTTCTGCCTGACGGGATTCTGCATCAACGCCTGTTATTGTGTATTCATTTTGAAACTGAAGAATGTTGGAACCGGATGGCAGAAGATTTTTAAGAGCCGTACAGAGAAGCCAGGAATGGCAGATAAAGACGGCCGGCTGCATGCTGAAAAAACGGGCGGCCTGCTGATAAGAAGCCTCGCATGCAGAAGGGGTCAGTCTGGAGCCGGAAGGGATATGGACGTTTAACACAGGATCTCCCTTTTGGATCCCGTATACTGCCGGTAAATCCCAGGGGCAGCAGACCGGCTGGAACTGCAGCCGGCCCAGGGCAAAAAGCTGCAGACGAAGATGAAGCGACAGCCACTCGTACTCTTCCAGACCGTGAGCTCCGGTATGTTCAAAACATACCTTTTCCCAACGCCCGATGTCAGAAAACGTATGATAAAACACGTCCTCCGGAATTTTCCGTTCCTGGTATTTTCGATAGGCGAAGCGGGTAAATTGAAGGTAATAGAAGAGATATAAAAGGCTGGAATCCGGTTCTGCATTCAAAGCGCGGAAAAAACGGGGCAGATCCGTATGAAAAAGCCTCCATGCCTCTAAAATGGACCAGGGAGCCAGATTAGCAGCGCAGGCTGCCGCTTCACGGGCCTGCGCAGTCAGTTCCGGAAAATCAAAGGGGATATCAGTCATAAGCATTACTCCTGTTCAAATGATAATTCAATGGTTTTGCCCGTTAACCTCGACTTTTCTGCCGCAAAACAGATCAGATGACTCTGAAGACTCTGCTGCGCGGACGATTTATTTTTGGTAAAATCACCTTCCCTCACCATGGCGACAAAGTTTTCAATAAGGCGGTAATCACCGCCTCCATGATGGTAGGCTGCGGATACGTCAGGAAGCTGCGGACAGCAGACCTCTTCATCAGCACTGCCAAACAGGTGAAAACGAATTTCGCTGCGGTTCATGTCACCGGTTAGCTGGCCTTTTGTACCCATCAGTGTCAGGGTACGGTTGCAGTCTTCAGTGAAGGCAGTCATGATAAAGCTGACCACGGCGGAATTGTCAAATTCCAGATTGACAGCCTGATGATCTACCACATGATTATCACAGTGATAGACACAGCGGCCGTAAGGTCCATGGCGCAGGGCTTCCATCAGTTTTTCCCTTCCCGGTTCCGTTGTCACCATTGACACGAAACCGTCTGAAACTGCCTTTGGATGCTCCAGATAGAAGCGGGGAGCGTAGTAGGGGCAGGAACCGGAGGACGGACAGCCGTCGAGGCAGCGGGAGGGCGCGCCAGCCGGTGCGTTTTCCGGTTTGAAATGTGTAAGGGATCCGAAAGAGGAGACCTTTGTACAGGTACCGCCTGTCAGCCAGGAAAGAATGTCCATGTCGTGACAGCTTTTCTGAAGAATCATGGGACTGGAGGTGGTATCGTCTGCCCAGTTGCCGCGGACAAAACTGTGAGCCTGGTGCCAGTAGCCCACGTGCTCTATTTGCTGCACTGCCAGAATCTTTCCGAGACGTCCGCTGTCTATGATTCGCTTGATCTCGCTGTAAAACGGAGTGTAGCGGAGTACGTGGCAGATGCTTAAAAGCCGTTTGTTTTTTTCAGCGGCCGCCCCGATCCGGCGGCAGTCCTCTTCGCGTACCGCCATGGGCTTTTCAAGCAGCACATGGTAACCGAGCTCCAGCGCTTTTACCGCGGGCCCGGTATGCATCTGATCCATTGTGCAGATAAGCGCTGCGTCAGCGAAACGCGGCCGTTCGAGAAGTGGTTCCCATGTTTCATATACGGAGTCTTCCGGTATTTTGTGAGTTTTTTTCATGGCTTCCCGTTTTGCAGTATCCGGCTCCGCAATGGCAACAATCTGAAATTCGTCCGGATGGTCCAGCGCATACCGGGCGTATACGCCGCCTCTGGCGCCTGCACCAAGCAGTACTGCTGTTATTTTCTTTTTCATATCGATACTCCTTTTCTTACCCCTTAATTCCTGAAGATATGATGCTTTTCTTGATCTGGCTTGAAAATATGATTGTGAGAAGCATGACAGGAAGAATGGAAAGCAGGGATAATCCCATAATAAAATTCATTTTAATAAACTGGTTTTTTGAAATGTTATAGAGCGCCACATTTAAGGTCCACAGGCTTTGCTTTTCGGTGACAAGCCAAGCCCAGAAAAAGTCATTCCAGTTTGCCAGAAAGGTCTGAAGCGCAATTAAGGAAATAATAGGCTTCGACAGCGGCATACAGATTTTTACAAAGCTGTACCAGTTGCCGGCGCCGTCGATTCTGGCCGCATCGAAGAGACTCTGGGGAAGCTGATCGAAAAAACCCTTGTATAAATAGATATAGAAACCGTAGGGCAGCAAAAACGGCATCAGCAGCGCGCGGTAGTTATTATAAAAGCCCAGTCTTTGAAACATGGTAAACTGGGGAATCATGATCGATATAAAAGGGATCATAGTACTTCCAAGGAAAAAAAACAACATAATTCCGGATAACTTTTTCGGAAGAAGGCGTGAGATGGGGAATGCGGTGATTCCGCACAGCACTACCTGAGTGACTATGGCCCATGTAATCACGAGAGCAGTATTCATGATAAAAATTAAAAAGCTGTAGCGGCTTACCAGTTCGTTTTTGCTGTACATCACAGAAGGAAGCTGGAAATAGTAGGAGAAACTTTCCAGGAGCAGAAGGTTATTTTTATGACTCGTTATCGCAGTGAGTGCTCCATGGAGCTCGTATTTTTCCTGAAATACAGCCTGTATCCTGGAGGCCAGTTCCTCCCCGGTATTTTTTATCCGGAATTGATCCCCTTTCGGAATCCCGGCCGGATCATACTGATATCCCAGAAAATCAGAAGCTTTTTCCCAACGCTTTGGATTTAGCAGAACTTTGGGTTCCATGGTGGCATGGGAGTAAATCCCTGCATCTCTTTGCAGCTCCAGGGCTCCGCGGTGTGCCCTGGACTGAAAGACCGGAACGCCATCCCTTGTGCCGACGAGTCTGACTTCAAACACGGAGTCCTCATCCATTTCATAGATCGTCAGGAATCCGGTCAGAATCTGATCCTGGCGCATAGCCTCCAGAAGCTGGTCCTCCGGTACCCGGCTGTAATCCAGTTCAAATGTAACGCTGTTAGCCGCATAGGGAAGCAGCCTGGGCGGCAGCTCATACAGTTTTTTGCTGTCTTTCATGGAAGTGGCCGCTATGTAAAGCAGAGGATAAAGAATGACGACTGCGAAGAAGATTGATACGGCATAAGCTGCGATTTTCAGGCTTATCGTACTGCCACCGGCTTTGATTCCTGTCTGTTTTTTTCTTTTCATGTTATTTTCCCCCCTTTATTCTGCTTCGGACTGGTCCATTCGCAGTTGAAGAAACGTCAGGACTGCAATGACGAGAAACAGGATACAGGATGCCGCCGTTGCTTTTCCGTAATCCAGGTCTGTATAAAAGGTAGAGTAGATATAGACCCCCATGGAGGTGGAGGCGCCGCTGGGCCCTCCGGCTGCAAATTGGTAAGGTGCATCCAGAATCTGCATGGAACTGATAACTGCCAATACTAACTGAATGATAATGATGAACCGGATATTCGGCAGAATGATATGGCGGATTCGCTGCCAGCCGGAACAGCCATCTAACTGGCTGGCCTCCAGTACATCTTCCGAAATACCGTTAATTGCGGATAAAAACAACAGAACTCCCACGCCTCCGCCCACAAATCCGGGAAAAATAATACAGAATTTAGTCAGTGCTGGATTACTGAGCCACATCTGCTGCGGCAGGCCAAATGCTTTTACAATCTGGTTGGCAAGACCGAAATCGGGATTCCAGATCCATTTCCACAGGATAACGCTTACGGAAATGGGAATCAGGGCAGTAATCAAATAGATGGTGCTGAATGTCTTCTGAAAACGCTTCAGCTCATTTAAAAAGATTGCCTGGACCAGCGGAACCCAGAATACGAGGAACAGCTGCAGGATCAGGAAAATAAACGTATTTTTCCACGCATCCCAATAGTAGGCTGCGGTAAACAGATTGATATAATTCTGAAATCCCGCAAAATGTCCCGGTGGATTGACTGCATCATAACTGAACAGCGACATGTAAAACGATTTTATGATCGGATAATACCGCAGCCATACCGTAAATATGATTCCAGGCAGCATGAACAGCCATGGAGACAGGGCTTTGCGGAAGGAAGCAGAGTGAAACCTGTTATTTTCCATAGTGACTCCTCCTTTTGAGCTTTAACTGTTCTTATTATATCGAACTTTAACTGCCTTTTCTGATAAACAAAATTAACCAAACAGGAGACATAATTAATATATTTTATTTAAAATGTCTGCAAATAGCTGAAAAATTAAGGGGAACATGTTAAAATTGTTACATATATACGCTGCGTTTGTCTCTATGTCATGGTAAAAATATCCTGTAGAATAAAAATATAACAGGTTCCGGCATGGAGAAGGCACCTGCCGGAATGACATAATAAAGGAGGATTTTATATGAGACGTAGACAGGTTATGAAAAAAGCGGCAGCTATCCTGTTAACCGCAGCTGTGGCGGCAGGGCTAACCGCCTGTGGATCTAAGCCGTCGGAAACGCAGAGTACGGCAGCCGAGGTGAAAAAAACAGAAGAGGAAAAAACAGCGGCTGAAAATGGGAAGGCAGCGGAGGACAAGGGAAACGGAGAGGCTGTTACACTGACCATGTGGGTGGAAAGTAAGAATGAGACCGATATAAAGCAGGAACTGGATGAAGAATTCATGGAAGAAAACCCTGACATTATTCTTAATAAGGTAATGAAAGAGGGAGACCCGGGAAACGATTTTTATCAGGGGGTTGCTGCCGGCAACGCGCCGGACTGTGTAACGGTTTCCTTCACTTTAATGGACAAATACGCCAATGCCGGTATACTGGCTCCGCTGAATCAATATTTCGATCAGTGGGATGAGAAAGACGGATTCTCCCAGTCCTATGTGGATATGTTTACAAAGAACGGGAATCTCTATGGAATTACTTCGATCGATGCGAATTTCCTGCTGGCTTACAACAAGGCGGTATTCAGGGAAGCAGGAATTGAAAATCCTCCGGCAACATGGGAGGAGGCTTATGAGACGGCAAAAAAGATCACGAATCCGGATACTCAGACGTATGGCTATGGTGTCCTCGGTTCGGAGTGGACCGACTGGTTCTTCCAGTATTATGTATGGCAGGCCGGAGGTGATTTAACGAAGAGAAATGCAGACGGCACTCTGGAACTCACCTTTACAGATCCCGCAGTGATTGAGGCGGCAAATTATTATCAGAAGCTGCGCCGGGACGGTGTCAGTCAGCCGGATCTGACCCTGAAATTCAACGAACTGATTGAAAAATTTGCTCAGGGCAAGATTGCCATGATGCCGTTCGCTACGGATTGGGTGAGCACGGCGGCAAGCCTGGGAGCAAAAGTGGATGACATAGGACTCTGTCCGTTCCCGGCGGGTCCTTCAGGAAAGAGTGTTACCACAAGCCTTGGATACAACTGGGTAATTAACGCGAAGAGTTCTCCGGAAAAGCAGGATGCAGCATGGCGATACATTGCTTTTATGAGTTCTAAGGAATCCATGGAACGTACGATTGAAGCTTCTGCAGACAAAGGAGCGGTAGATCCCATTCATTATCCGCGTACAGATGTTAATGTAAGTGAATTAACAGATATGAACCCGGAATATCAGGAGGTACTTAAGAAGATTGAAGGAACAGGCAGGCTTGAGTATGAAGGAAAAGACATAATTTCTCCATATGTAGACCGTACCGTTCAGAAAATCCTGGCTGATTTAAATGCAGATCCGGAAAAGGAATTTGCAGCGGCTTCCGAACAGGCTCAAAAAGAGGTCGTAGACCAGTATAACAAAGAGGTATTGGAAAAGGCAGAAAAATAATGATAGATATTTCCAGAAAGAAGGCTGCATGCTCGCCTTCTTTTTGGTGTATCGTCAGGAAAATCAGCAGGAGGCTCAGTCACGATGGAAACTCTGGAAAAACGGAATGATCTTGTAGGACGGCTTTTGGGTATATGCCGAAAAACCTCTATTTTTGTGCGCCTCATCATTCTTTCCTGTACTCTTTTGATGATACCCAGCTGTCTTCTTATTTTTCTCACCTTTCATGTGTATACCAGTGATTTGTTTAAGACGACGCTTCAGCTGTTTAAGAACAACAACCTCCTTATCGGGAGTTCCATATCCCATGTCCTGAAACAAAATGAACAGTTCCTTTATGAAATCTATTCCGACGAGGAGCTGACCGGTGCGCTGATCGAGCTGTACCGTCTGGAAAATAATCCGGAGGAGGATCTGTCCGATAAAAAGGAGATTCTGAGAGATCAGATCAACAGCCGTCTGTACCATTACTATACGGACGGAGACAGTCTGATCCGCAGTATACAGATCATAACGGAATACGACCAGTTTTCTCCGGTCAGTACATACGGGAACATGGCGGGGGCCTGGATTCCTGACATATCCGCCTTTCGGGACAGTGATATCTATCAGAAAACAATCAGGGCTTCCGGAACGCCGGTCTGGTTCGATCCGCCTCAGTTTTACAACACCTTTTACCATCAGACCATGTTCAATACGCCTCTGGTGGACACGTTTGTGCTTGCGCGGTCGATTCCCAGCTATCAGGTTAATTCCAGCCTCGGTATCATTGTAATCAATCTGGACATGAAATCTCTGCTAAAAAATGTGGATGCCTCCACCCTGACATCGGACAGTAATCTTCTGCTTATGGGCAGCCAGCCCCTGTGGTCTTTCAATGTCAATATCGAAGGTCCTACCCTGGCATCTGACGATCCGGTTATGGAACAGGTGAAAGGCAGGGAAGAAGGGGACATAGAGGCGGTGATTCGCGGGGAAGCGTGTGAACTCACCTTCCTTCGCATCACAGGGACCGATATGTACCTGATCAATCTGGCTTACCGTGACCGGCTGTTTGAGCGGCCTCTGATGCTGCGCAGGTTCAGCTTTCTGGTGCTGGCAGTCAGTCTGATAATCGCCGTCTTCATCGCATATATTATTACGGTCAGTATTGTATCTCCGCTGAACCGTCTGAAGAATACCATGCAGACCGCTTCAAGAGGAAATCTGGAGGTGGAATATGAAGATCCGGCAGGTGACGAAGTGGGAATACTGGGACAAAAATATAATGAGATGATCGCCGATTTAAAAAGCCTGATTCAGGAAACCTATGTATCCGAGCTTAACAAACGCCATTTGGAAATGCTGAAAAAAGAGGCGGAATTAAACGCCTTTCAGATGCAGATCAATCCCCATTTTCTATATAATACACTGGATATGATCCGGTGGAAAGCCATTGCAGAGGAACAGGGGGATGGGGAAGTAAGCCATATGATCAAACAGTTTTCCGATCTTTTGAGACTGGGAATTAAGAAGAACAGCGTGATTGTTCCTTTTTCAGAAGAACTGAGCCATGTGGACGCCTATCTTGCGATTATAAATCTGCGTTACTCCGAACCCATTCAGCTTACGGTTGATCTGCCGTTCGACCCCGGAGACGTAACGATTGCCAAGCTGTCTTTGCAGCCTCTTGTGGAAAACAGCGTTATTCATGGCTTTGACAGTACTCCGGCGGAGATTTCCCATAAGAGGATCGCCATAAGCGGGTTTATTGAGCAGAATCTGATTCATATTCTGGTGGAGGACAACGGAATCGGAATGACGCAGGAGCAGATGGAGGCATTAAACCGGGAACTGAAAGACCGTGTTCATACGCAGGGTGGAATCGGAGTGTTCAACGTCAATGAGCGTCTGAAACTTTATTTTGGCGATGACTGCGGACTGCATTACCAGAGCTCTCCATTGGGAGGGACAGGAATCGAGATGCTTCTGCCCAGACAGAGTCAGGAGCAGGAGATCTAGTATTCGGGAGGTAAGGACAGATGGAAACGAAAAAATTATATCAGCTTCTCATTGTGGATGATGAGAGCTTTGTGCGTCAGGGCCTTTCTCAGTATGTGGACTGGGAGGCGCTGGGCTATGCGGTGGCGGGAACTGCTGACTGCAAGGAGACAGCTCTGCATTTTCTGGAGGAAAATCCGGTTGATGTCATTCTGACGGATATCCGAATGCCTGATGGCACCGGACTGGAGCTTCTGCAGGAATGCCGCGGCATACAGCCGGATGTAAAATCCGTGATTTTAAGCGGTTACGGGGAGTTTGAATATGCGCAGAAGGCGCTGAGGCTGGGGAGCTTTGATTTCCTCACAAAACCGGTAGATTTTTCTCAGCTCACTGCTATTTTTCTCAAGCTGCACGACACCCTCAGCCAGCTGGAAACTCAGAACCGGAATTTACAGGAGGTATACCGGCTGAAAAAAGATAATTTTTTTCATAATGTGACGAAGTATTCGGTAGAACCGGAAACACTGGCTCAACGGTGCAGAGAATACAATCTGCCGCCATGCGGCCGCTATGGGATTTTAAGAATCAGATATCCCGACGCAGAAAACTGTCTTCCTGGCCTGCCGCCGGATTGCAGAGAGGCGGTCAGCCGGCTGATCGGGGAGAGCGGGGCCGGTGACCGCTGCTACGTTTTTCCAAATGAAGCACATGAAATTACAGTTGCGCTGTATGATATTCCGAAAGGGGAGACGGCAGGCCTCCTGGAACTGTTGAAACCATATTTGGATTACCATGAGGCCATAGCCGGCGTGGGATCCTTTTATGAGGGCATAGGAAAATTAAAAGAAGCGTACCAGGAGGCCGGTCAGGCTCTGGAATACCACCATCTCCAGACAGAAGAGCGGATCATAGAATATGGTAAGGCGAGTGGACAGATTGATTTTGGCGCGGCTTACAGCCAGAACAGTAAGGAATCCATGTTAGACTGCCTGTCGGAGGGACGTTCCGATCTGCTGGCGGAGTTTCTGGTCAGTCATATTGACAATTTGATAGCCGACGGAAGTTCTATTGATACGATCAAAGCGCTGGCCATCAATTCGATTCTGGTGGTGGAAGAGTATTTAAAGCAGAATACATCCTGCCGTGAGACTGGAAACGGTATTCAGGAGTTGATCTGCCGGATCATTTCCATGAAGTCGAGACACCGGATTCAGGATATTGCCAGAGAGTATCTGGCTTCTACGGCGCCTTTGATTGAATCTGCCAAAAGCAGGAGTCCGGTTATTGACCGTGCGTTAGTTTATATCAGAGAACATTATTCGGAAAACATTACGCTGCAGTCACTTGCCGAGGACATTTACCTCCATCCCGTCTACTTGAGCCGGCTGTTTAAAGAAAAGGTCGGTCAGACATTTCTGGAGTATTTAACTCATTACCGCATCGAAATGGCGAAAGACTACCTGCGTAATCCCAATCTTCGTATCTACGATATCGGTCAAATGGTAGGATATGAAACACCGCAGTATTTCAGCAGAGTTTTTAAAGAACTGACAGGAACGACACCGAAGGGATTTCGGGAGGAACTGGCAGGAAAAGGGGAAAAACACGAAAAGGGTGTTTAATCCCCTTTTCGGTTCTTTCCCGGCTTTGGGTGCGGGGAAAGAACCTCTTTTTTCTTTATTTCCGTTCATAAAATTACCGCTTTGGGTACATACTGGTACTTATGAAGACGACAACACTAAACACAACAACATTCAAAAAATTTACAATCAGCAGCACGGCGCTGCAGCTAAAACAGCTTCCGGTCAATTTTTGCAAATGCGGAATCACAGGCTGGTGCCTGGAGGTCCTTTTTACTTCAGCGGAATCGATCATGAGGCACGACTGGAGGCTGATGGGGAGGACGTCCCTTTTGATGTTCCCTATCTACGGCTGCGGAGCGCTTCTGGGACCCATCGGTAAATGGATTGACGACTGGCTTAATCCGGGCAGAGTATTAACTGTAAAAAAATCGGATCTGGCAGTGCGCCACGGGATGCTTTACATGGTTCTGATTTTTGTGGCGGAATACGCCTCAGGAGCGTGGCTTCGGTCACGGGGAATGTGTCCGTGGGACTATACGGGCCGCAGTACAAATATTGACGGCCTCATACGGCTCGATTTTGCTCCGCTGTGGTTTGCTACAGGGCTTTTATTTGAACAAATTACGAAAAAGAAAGGCGGGTAAGTCTTGTAATTACACTCTTCATTTTATATAATAGTAAAAATGGAGGGGAAGACCAATGATACGTTTTATATTTGTAGCAGCTACAGTCATTCTGTTTTTGATTTTAAGTATTCCGCTGATGCTGGTGGAGTTTCTGATCGGGAAGAAAAACCGCCATCTGCGCGATGTGCAGAGTCTGGCCGTGATCCAGTGTGTATTCCGGCTGATCCTTAAGATGGCAGGGGTGAAGATTACGGTAAAGGGAAGAGAAAATGTCCCGACAGACCAGGCGGTACTTTACGTAGGGAACCACCGCAGCTATTTTGATATCCTGGTGGGCTATGTGACGGTTCCGTCCCTGACCGGTTTTGTGGCTAAAAAGGAGATGGAGAAGATTCCGCTGCTTTCATCCTGGATGAAGCTGGTCAACTGCCTTTTTCTCGACCGTGTGAATTTAAAGGAAGGCTTAAAGACCATCCTTGCAGGGATCGAGCAGGTGAAACGCGGCGTCTCCGTATGGATTTTCCCGGAGGGAACAAGAAATAAAAATGACAATCCGCTGGATTTGCTGCCATTTAAAGAGGGCAGCTTAAAGATTGCAGAAAAGAGCGGCTGTTACGTGGTGCCGGTGGCGCTAACCGGAACCGCAGAAGTTTTTGAACAGCATTTTCCGAAGATTAAACCGTCCCATGTGACCATCACCTTTGGAGAACCGTTCCACACAAAGGAACTTCCGCCGGAAGTGAAGAAATTCCCGGGCGCCTATACAGAAGAACAGATAAAGGCCATGCTTACGCTTCAGCTGGCAGAAGGACAGGATTTATGAGTACATTCGATTTACAGGAAATCAGAAAACAACTGGATAAGATCGACAGGGAAATCGTGACCCTGTTTGAAGAACGCATGCGTTTATGCGGTGATGTGGCGGAATATAAGATTGAAAACGGCAGACCGGTCTATGACGGAGATCGGGAGAGACAGAAGCTGGAGTCTGTGAAGGCCATGACGGACGACAGCTTCCAGAAGCAGGCCGTGGAAGAACTGTTCAGCCAGATGATGACGATCAGCCGTCGGTTTCAGTATAAGCTGATGGCGGAACACGGACTGACCGCCAGGATGGATTTTCAGGCCGTGAAGGGACTTCCCATGCAGGGGGTACGCGTGGTCTACCAGGGCGTGGAAGGGGCGTACAGCCATGAAGCTACACTTCAGTACTTTGGAGATGACGTGGATGCTTACCACGTGCAGTTCTGGGAGGACGCCATGAAGGAAGTCGAGGCGGGCCGGGCCGATTACGCGGTTCTTCCCATTGAGAATTCCTCGGCTGGAGCGGTCAGCGATAATTACGATCTGCTGATCAAGTACCATAATTATATTGTGGCGGAGACCTTCATTCCGGTCAGCCACGCACTGCTGGGACTTCCGGATGCGGAACTTTCGGATATCACCACCGTATTTTCCCACCCCCAGGCGCTGATGCAGTCTTCCCGGTACTTAAACTCCCACCGGGAATGGACGCAGTACAGTGTGGAGAACACCGCGGCATCGGCAAAGAAAGTCTTAAACGACGGGAAAAAGAATCAGGCGGCGGTGGCCAGCGAGACGGCCGGCCGGCTGTACGGCTTAAAGGTGCTGGAACCTTCCATCAACTTTAATAAAGACAATACCACCCGGTTCATCATACTGTCCAGAGAACCCATATACCGGGAGGACGCGTCAAAGGTAAGCATCAGCTTTGAACTTCCTCATACCAGCGGCTCCCTGTACAATATGCTGAGCAATTTTATCTACAATAACGTCAACATGCGCATGATCGAATCGAGGCCCATTCCGGGAAGAAACTGGGAATACCGGTTCTTCGTCGACATCGAGGGGAACTTAGGCGACGCGCAGATTCAGAATGCGTTAAAGGGGATTGAAGAAGAAGCGTCCAACATGAGAATTTTAGGCAATTATTAAGGGATGAAGAACGGTCAGGCGGCCGCAGGCTGCCTGGCCATTTCGAAAAATAAGGGAGGAACATATGAAATCGCAGGAACTCATTATCTACCGAAATCTGCAGCACCGGGAACTGTTTGATCACGTTTCCACACTTCTGGCCGTCGGGCCGGACGACAAGCCGGGAACAATGCCGGATTCCTATGCCTGTGCCAGCCAGTTGATCGACATGGCGGTGACTTACGGCTTTGAAGGGAATCTCTGGCATTGTTTTTTAGCATTCTGCCTTGCCAATAACGAAAATGTATACAGCACCTCATGTGAGATTGTGGGCCATATCGAAGGTTCTTTAAATGAACTGGCCGCCCATGACTTCAACGTGATCAAGGAACTGTTTGATTACGATATCCGCACACTGGACGGAGGAGACGGCCGGACAGGCGGTATCTGGTCCGCTCTTTCAGACTATCATGCGGCCAACGGAAACAGCCGCGTGTTTAATAAGAGAATCCGGGATCAGATCGTTGCTCTGGCCGTGGAACTGGAGCAGGCCGTGGACGTGGAGGCCTTCGGAAGGGCTGTGACGGAATTTTACCGCCGGTTCGGCGTCGGTAAGTTTGGGCTTAACAAGGCATTCCGAATCGAGGAGATCGATCACGAGGTCCACATTAATCCCATTCCCAACGTGGAACATATCTATCTGGACGACATCATTGGCTATGAGCTTCAGAAGAAGAAGCTGATCGAGAACACGGAGGCGTTTATCCAGGGAAGAGCTGCCAATAACGTGCTGCTGTTCGGCGACAGCGGAACGGGCAAGTCTTCCAGCATCAAGGCCATTTTAAATGAGTACTACGACCAGGGGCTGCGCATCATCGAGGTATACAAGCACCAGTTTAAGAGTCTCTCTGAAGTACAGGAGCAGGTGAAGGACAGAAATTACAAGTTCATCATCTATATGGACGATTTGTCCTTTGAAGACTCTGAGCTGGAATACAAATATTTAAAGGCCATCATCGAAGGCGGACTCGGAAAGAAGCCGGGCAACGTACTGATCTATGCCACCTCCAACCGGCGCCATTTAATCCGTGAGAAGTTCAGTGATAAGAGAGAACTGGATGATGAATTACATAATAACGACACCGTGCAGGAGAAGCTGTCGCTGGTAGCCAGATTTGGCGTGACCATTTACTTTGGTTCGCCGGATAAGAAGCAGTTCCAGAACATTGTGCGGGAGCTGGCGGAGCGGTATCATGTAAATTTGCCTTTGGAGGAGCTTTACGCGGAGGCAAATAAGTGGGAACTGAGCCACGGAGGACTGTCCGGAAGGACTGCCAGCCAGTTTATCACTCACCTGATGGGGACACGGGAAGATTTTACAAAAATTTGACACATGTCCTTACAAAAGGATAGTATAATGGAAAGGATGTTGCCCGTACTGGGCGGTAAGGAGGACAAGTATGGCAATTAAACTGTTTGCAGCCATCGACGTGGGTTCGTTTGAACTGGAACTCGGTATCTATGAGGTTTCGCCCAAATACGGAATCCGCCGGGTAGATCATGTGCGCCACGTCATCGCCCTTGGAAAGGATACCTATAAAAACGGAAAAATAAGCTACGAACTGGTTGAGGAGATGTGCGGCGTCTTGCAGCAGTTTGCGGAGATTATGGAGTCCTATAAGATTTCAGAGTACCGCGCCTATGCCACCAGCGCCATGCGCGAGGCACGCAACAATCAGATCGTACTGGATCAGATCCGGGTTCGGACAGGAATTGAGGTACAGATCATCAGCAACTCCGAACAGCGTTTTATCAGCTATAAGGCCATTGCCTCCAAGGATGCGGAATTTAATAAGACGATACAGAAAGGGACTGCCATTGTGGATGTAGGCTTTGGCAGCATGCAGATATCCCTGTTTGACAAGGATGCGTTGATTTCCACCCAGAACCTTCTCCTGGGGGTTTTAAGGATCCGGGAGATGATGTCCAACATGCAGGCAGACATCCGGATGGAGAATACCCTGATCGAAGAACTGGTAGACAACGAGCTTATGACCTTTAAAAAGATGTATCTGAAGGATCGGGAGATCAAGAATTTAATCGGAATCGGCGAATGCATCCTCTATCTGTCCAGGGGAAGCGGAACGGGTAAGCCTGTGGACCGGGTGACAGCCGAAGATTTCAAGGCATTTTACGAAAAGCTGGTGGATATGCCTCTCTACCAGATCGAGGAGCGGTTCGGTGTCAACAGCGACTATGCGGCCCTCTTAATGCCGGCCGCCATCATTTACCGGAGAGTTCTGGAACTGACCGGCGCCGAGATGTTCTGGATTCCCGGAATCCGTCTCTGTGACGGCATTGCGGCGGAGTACGCGGAGGAGACCAGGGCAGTAAAATTCAGCCATGATTTTACCGAGGATATCCTTGCCGCATCCCGCAACATGGCAAAGCGCTACAAATGCCACGCCTCCCATACGGCGGACATGGAGAAGCACGTACTCGATATTTTCGACAGCATGAAACGGTATCACGGCATGGGAAAGAGAGAGCGTCTCCTGCTGCAGATTTCCGCCATTATCCACTCCTGCGGCAAGTTTATCGGGATGAAATATACGGGTGAGTCGGGATACAATATCATTATGTCGACGGAGATCATCGGTTTATCCCATATGGAGCGCGAGATCATTGCCAATGTGGTGCGGTATAACAGCATTGATTTCGATTACAACGAGGTTATATTTAATGAAGACCTGTTTCGTGATACAAAGGGGGAGCTGACCCATAATGACGTGACCATACTGATTGCCAAGCTGACGGCGATTCTGAGGCTGGCCAACGCCATGGACCGGAGCCATAAGCAGAAACTCCACGACTGCCGCTTAAATGTCAAGGAGGGCCAGCTGCTTGTGACCACAACGTATGGGGGAGACATGACCCTCGAGGCGGTGGCATTTGCCCAGAAAGCGGATTTCTTTGAGGAGATCTTCGGAATCCGTCCTGTATTAAAACAGAAGAGGAGGTTATCCTGATGGCAGATATTGATGAAAGATTTTACAATCCAGACAATTATGTAAACCGTGAACTGAGCTGGCTGGAGTTCAACTACCGGGTGCTGAGCGAGGCCAGGGATAAGAACCTGCCTCTGTTTGAAAGGCTGAAATTCTTAAGCATCACCTCATCAAACCTGGATGAGTTCTTCATGGTCCGCGTTGCCTCCTTAAAGGACATGGTTCACGCAAAATATACGAAGCCGGATATCGCCGGCCTAAAGCCCTCCGAGCAGCTGGAGAAGATTGGCGTAAAGACGCACGAGATGGTGGCCATGCAGTATTCCACCTACAACCGCTCCATCCTTCCTGCCCTAAAGCAGAATGGCCTGTGCGTGGTCACAAGCCATGTTGATTTAAATGCAGAGCAGGGCGCTTATGTAGATGAGTATTTCCGGGAAAATGTATATCCCGTTCTGACTCCCATGGCGGTGGATTCTTCCCGGCCGTTTCCGTTAATCCGGAATAAGACGTTAAACATCGCGGCGCTTCTGCAGAAGAAGAGCGGGGAAGAGGATTTAGAGTTTGCAATGGTTCAGGTTCCCAGCGTACTGCCGAGAATTGTGGAGATTCCGGCCGGCAGGAAGTCCGGGCGGTCCGTGATTCTGCTGGAAGAGATTATTGAGCGGAATATCGGTTCCATGTTCTTAAATTATAATGTGATTGCCTACAGCCCCTTCCGTATCATGCGAAACGCGGATTTAACCATCGATGAAGAAGAAGCGGTAGACTTACTGGAAGAGATCCAGAAACAGTTAAAGAAGCGTCAGTGGGGCGAGGCCATCCGTCTGGAAATCGATGAAAAGATGGACAAAAGCCTGCTGAAGATCTTAAAGAGAGAGCTTTCCATCAGCTCCGGCGATATCTATGAGATTGGAGGACCTCTCGATCTGACATTCTTAATGAAGATGTACGGGCTTGAAGGCTTCGAGCATTTAAAAGCCCCGAAGTACGTTCCGCAGCGGGTTCCGGCGCTGATGAATGAGGACGATATTTTTACCAATATACGAAAAGGCGATATCCTGCTTCACCATCCGTATGAGACCTTTGCCCCTGTGGTCAACTTCGTAAAGAGCGCGGCCAAGGATCCGGATGTACTGGCCATCAAACAGACGCTTTACCGCGTCAGCGGCAATTCCCCGATCATCGCGGCCCTGGCGGAGGCGGCTGACAATGGGAAACAGGTCTCTGTTCTGGTGGAGTTAAAGGCGCGTTTCGATGAGGAAAACAACATCAACTGGGCGAAGAAGCTGGAGAAAGCAGGCTGCCACGTTATTTACGGTCTGGTGGGGTTAAAGACTCACAGCAAGATCACTCTGGTGGTGCGCCGGGAGGAAGACGGAATCCGCCGCTACGTGCATCTGGGAACCGGCAACTACAACGATTCCACCGCAAAGCTCTATACGGACTTGGGACTCATGACGTGCAACCCGCAGATCGGCGAGGATGCCACCGCGGTGTTCAACATGCTGTCCGGTTACTCTGAGCCGCTGCACTGGAATAAACTGGTGGTGGCTCCGATCTGGCTGAGAAACAGATTCTTAAAGATGATCCGCCGGGAGACACAGAACGCCTTAAAAAAGAAACCGGCACATATCATGGCAAAGATGAACTCCCTCTGCGACAAGGAGATCATAGCCGCGTTATACGAGGCATCCTGCGCCGGAGTAAAGATTGAGATGGTAATCCGCGGCATCTGCTGCTTAAAGGCCGGTATTCCCAATTTAAGTGAGAATATCGAGGTACATTCCATTGTCGGTAACTTCCTGGAGCATGCCCGCGTGTTCTATTTTGAGAATGACGGGAGCCCGGAGGTATATATGGGAAGCGCTGACTGGATGCCGAGAAACTTAGATAAGCGTGTAGAGATCATGTTTCCGGTAGAAGAGGAGTCCTTAAGGGAACAGGTGATGCATGTCTTAAAGGTTCAGCTGGAGGACAATGTGAAGGCTCATATTCTGAAACCGGACGGAACCTATGAGAAGCCGGATAAACGCGGAAAAGTGCTGGTGAGCAGCCAGGAACAGTTCTGTGAGGAGGCGATTAAAAACGTGGAAGCGGAACTGGGAAAGATGGATCCGGTGAGCAACCGGGTGTTTGTTCCGGTGAAGAGTTAGAGGGATGTGCTGTGAGAGAAAAGCAGTAGCGCAGGACGTTTTTTGAAATGAGAATATGATAACAGGGCGGTTCATCTCTGATGGGATGAGCCGTCTTTTTTTGAGTGAGGAGAGGGCGGAGAAATTTGCGTTGAATGTAGAGAAATATTAGGAAAAAAGTAAAGATATTGAGGGGGTAAAATGATAGAATAAGTTTATGGTGAATGAGTAACGGGAAAGGCGGTGTCGGCGCTGTGACAGCGGTATATGCTCTTGTTCATATGGCAGTGGATTTATCCTGTGCCTTTCTGGTTTTTGCATACGTGTCAGGGGGAGATCAGTGGTATCTTTGGCTGCTGATTTATAATTTCTGCGCATTTGCCCTGCAGATGCCGATTGGTGCAGCTGCGGACCGGTTGGACCGCAACAGCTGCGTGGCGGCGGGAGGCTGTGCCGGCGTGCTGGCGGGGCTTCTGCTTGGAAGCGCAGGATTTCCAGCTGCTGCTGCCGTTTTGGCTGGTATTGGGAACGCCTGCTTTCATGTGGGAGGAGGGATCGACGTTCTGAACCGAAGCGAGAGGAAAGCGGCGCCTCTGGGGATTTTTGTGGCTCCCGGTGCTCTGGGAATTTTTCTGGGAACCATGCTTGGCCGGGCAGGAAAGGGGCCGGAGGTCTGGCTTGGAGGGCTTCTGATCCTGTCTGCGGCTGCGATCCGTTTGATGGCGGGAAGAGAGAGGCTGTGGACCTCATCCGGGAATGCACCGGTTTCCTTTGCGGTGCAGTCGGACAAAACGGTGCCGGCTGCCGCCTGTTTTCTGGCGGCTGTGATTCTTCGGTCGTATTCCGGTATGGTGCAGAACTTTCCGTGGAAAGAGACGCTGGCGGGAAGCGGTTTTATTCTGGCAGGAGCAGTAGTACTGGGAAAGATGGCAGGTGGTGTCCTGGCGGATAAGACGGGAGTTTGGAGGACTGCGTTCTGCTCTATGTGCGCGGCTGCGGTGGGATTTCTCTGTCTGGTTTACCCGGCCGCGGGTATTCTGGCGGTATTTTGCTGGAATATGTCCATGCCGCTGACACTTTGGGCCGTCGCGGAGGCGTTTCCGGGGGCGAAGGGCTTTGGCTTCGGTCTGCTGACTTTCGGCCTGTTTGTGGGCTTCTGTCCGGCCTGGCTTGGCGGAAGCAGCGTCGGTTTCGCGGCTCAGTCCGGCATCCGGCAGCTGGCCGGAGCTGCCTCTTCGCCCGTCGGCCTGGCTCTGATGGCAGTGCTGTCCCTTTTGCTGCTGGACTGGGGACTTAAGCAGGTGGTGAAATGATGGGGCTGTGGCTGGTGCCCGTTCTGCTGGTGTCGCTGGGACTTACCATTGCTTTGGAGGAAGCCTTCGGCTGGCTTGCCGGTGTGCGGGACTGGTGGAATCGTCTGCTGATTGTACTGGTCAATATTCTGACGAATCCGGCGGTGGTATTTCTTTACTACGTGAATGATCTGTATCTGGGCTGGAATCCCATGATCGTTACTGTGGCTCTGGAAGCAGCGGCAGCTGCAGTGGAAGCCGTATGCTACAGATCGGCAGGGAAAATACGCCGCCCCTGGCTTTTTTCGATCGGCGCGAACCTGTTTTCTGTTACGCTGGGGGCGGTGGTGACAAAATGCTTTTGAAGCTTGCGGCGGTTTCTATTGAACGGTTTGACTGAATCTGCCATCATAAATAAACAGGGAGGAGAGAACAGAATGAAAGAAATGAATCATAAAGGAGTCAGCAGAGGCCCGGCAATGAATGTAAAACGTATCCTGGCTGCTTCCGTATTTATCCTGGTCCTGGCGTCCTTTCTTCTGGTGCCGGGAAGAAGAGCATCAGCCGATGTGATCTGGACGCCGGATGATACGTTTTATGAGAAACATTATGAAGACTGTAAGTATATAGGACGCCGTTACTACGCCAATGGCGCAGACGGATATGTCACAGTTGTGGAAAGCCCTCTGCGCAAAAACGTGATCGATTTTATAGCCAACGGCCCGGTCTTATTCGTTTACATAACTTACGACAAAGGGAATTCCGGGACCTGGGGACTGGTCCAGTACGTTCTGGATGAGGAAGGAAAGCTGAAAACGGATGGTAACTGGGAAGAAGAGGCCGCCGTGGGCTGGATTAAGATGGAAGAGCTGGTGAATGTATACGATGGCGTCAGCTTTTCCGAAGAGCACGGGGCGGAGATTCAGGAGACGGATGAGAGCACGGCTCCCAGAGTAATTATGCCGGATACGGGAGTTATCTGCCTGTGGGAATATCCCGGCTCGGATATTTCTTATGGAAAACTGGAATCACTGGAGAGTGAGATATCTATCGACCGGACGTATCGTGATCCCGGCGGAGATCTCTGGGGGGCACTCGGGTTACTATTTCGGCCACAGGGACTTCTGGATTAACTTAAGCAGTCCGGACGAGACGAATCCGAAGTTAGAACCAAAGGCGGCGCCGGAACTGATCCCGCCTGCAGACAGTAAAACGCTGGAAAGTCTTCCGAAGACAGGAAGATCCGGCCTGGGACTGCCCCTTGCCATGGCCGGATTAATTATTTTGACAATTGTCCTGACCGTGTTTGCAATACGGTTTATGGCAGTGAAAAAGAGGGGAGAAGAAAGAACGGAGTAGGAAATATCATGGTAATTTTGTAAGAAAATAGTAAAGCAAAGAACCCTTTCTTGTGGTAGAATGGAAACAGACTAAAGCTGAAATAACACAAGGGAGGTATTTTTCATGTCAGAAACTACGAACATTCTGGTGGTAGATGATGAAAAAGAGATTGCTGAGCTGGTAGAGATCTACCTGGTCAGCGACGGATATAAAGTATTTAAGGCCGATAACGCCATGGACGGATTGGATATTCTGGATAAAAACGAGATTCATCTGGTGCTGCTTGATATCATGATGCCGGGCATGGATGGGATGGAGATGTGCAGAAAGATCAGAGAGACGAACAACATTCCGATTATCATGCTGAGCGCCAAGTCTACCGACTTAGACAAGATCATGGGACTGGGAACGGGAGCCGACGATTATGTGACCAAACCGTTTAACCCGCTGGAGCTGACGGCCCGTGTGAAGTCCCAGCTGCGCCGCTACACACAGCTGAATCCCAACAGTGCAGTGAATGAGAAGGCGGGCAACGAGATTACCATCCGCGGACTGATTATCAACAAAGACAACCATAAAGTGACCGTTTACGGGGAAGAGATCAAGCTGACGCCCATCGAATTCGATATCCTCTATCTTCTGGCGTCCAATCCAGGCCGCGTGTTCAGCACGGATGAGATATTCGAGAAGGTGTGGAACGAAAAGGTATATGAGGCCAACAACACGGTCATGGTACATATCAGGCGTCTGCGGGGCAAGATGAAGGAAGACACGAGGCAGAACAAGATTATCACCACAGTGTGGGGGGTAGGATATAAAATTGAAAAATGACATGAACCGGCGCTTCCGCACCCGCGTGATAACAAATATTTTTTACAGCGCTGTCGTTACCGTCTTAATCGAGATCTTCCTAGTAACCAACGTATCCCTGATCGCCACCTATATGGATAATGCGGGAATCGATAATTTCTTTATATCGATTCTCGTAACCTTTGATGTGGTGGTTATTCTGATGTATGTGCTGTTTGGCATCCTTGTCTTTACCGTCACATTTATGATTCTTCAGGAAAAGTCGCTCCGCTATATCACAAAGATTTCCGACGCCATGCAGAACATTTCCGAAGGGGATTTGAATGTCACCGTGGAGGTGGAGGGAGACGACGAGTTTTCTTCCATGGCCGCCAATTTGAATAAGATGGTAGAAGAATTAAAGGAACTGATGGATAAGGAGAGAGAGTCGGAGCGGACCAAGAATGAACTGATTACCAATGTGGCACATGACCTGCGGACACCGCTTACCTCTATTATCGGTTACTTAGAGCTGCTCTCCGGAGATGTGAAGCTGGATCCGGAGCTGCAGAAAAAGTACATAAATATTGCCTATGTGAAGACGAAGCGTCTGGAAAAACTGATCGAGGACTTATTTGGTTTTACAAAGATGAATTACGGAAAGCTAACCATGCATGTGGCCCAGGTGGATGTGGTAAAACTGCTCAGCCAGCTGCTGGAAGAGTTTTATCCCAGCTTTGTAGACAAAAACTTATCGTATGAACTGCAGAGCAACGTTCCCGCCAAGGTGATTACCGCGGACGGGAATCTTCTGGCCCGGCTTTTCGACAATCTGATCAACAATGCCATCAAATACGGTGCGGATGGAAAAAGGATCATGGTAAAGCTGCATGCGGATGATGAGATTGTCACAGTTTCTGTTATCAACTACGGCTATGTAATCCCTGCGGATGAACTGCCGCTTATCTTTAACAAGTTTTACCGTGTGGAACAGTCCCGTTCCACCAATACGGGAGGGACCGGACTGGGCCTGGCCATTTCAAAGAATATCGTGGATATGCACGGCGGTACAATCACTGTGACCAGCGATTTGTCCGGTACGGTATTTACGGTGAAACTGAAAGTGAATTTTGACGTTAACAAGGAAAACTTTGGAAAGATAGGATGACAAAAGGATGAGATTCAGAAAAAATACCCTTGTATGGGCAGTGATACTGAGTATGGCAGGCAGTGTTCTACTGCCTGCCTCCTGTGTAACGGCCTATGCTGTGCAAACGATGACGGAGCCGGCCAATAACTTAAATACGGAGTCCGATATCTATCTGGCGTCGTCGCCGGTCGTGATGGATGTGGCTTACGGATATGACGGAGCGGCCAAGAGCGGCCGCTATGTGCCGGTTCGCATCTCTCTGGCCAATCAGGAACAGAAGGCGTTTGAAGGAACGATTCGAATCCAGGCGATGGAGTCCGACTATGATATTTATGACTACGATTATCCGGTATCCTTAGGCGCTGAGGAGAAGCTGGAGAAATCCCTGGATATTCCCGCGGGCAGAGGCGAGATTCTGTATGTAAAGCTGTTCGATGGGAATGGCACGGAGCTTGTGCGCAAGCGGCTGAGAATCAATGTGAGCCGCGAAGTTGCAGAACTGTATGTGGGCATTCTTTCTGATTCCCCGGACCGTCTGAACTATTTAAACGGCGTGGGGGTCAATTACAGTTCAGTCAGGACAAAGACATTTCATATGACGGCGGATAACATGCCGGATAAGGCGGCGGGGCTGGACCTTCTGGATGTGCTTCTGATCACGGACTACGATACGAGAAAGCTTTCAGACAGCCAGACAGGGGCTGTCTGGGAATGGGTCAGGGGAGGCGGAACTCTGTTAATCGGAACCGGAGGCCGCGCGAATGATACCCTGGCAGCGTTTCGTGAGGAGATCGTGGAGACGGCATTTCCGGCACCGGAGGTGCGCTCCGTGGATATGGGCGTGGAATACGCCACCGACGGCCCTGGAGATTCCTTTATCAATCTGACCTGTGCCGACATCTCGTTAAAGGGCGGTACCGAAGTGCTGGCCAACGACGAGTTTCCGGTTCTCACATCGACTCCGAAAGGAAAGGGGCTGGTGGGAGTTGCGGCTTATGACTTCGTGGATATCGCGGACTTCTGTGAGACACAGCGCTCCTACGTGGATAAACTTCTGACCGCCCTTCTGGGTGAAGATAAGCTGAATAACTTATCGTCCTATCTCTATTACGGCAATTCCAGCAAATACTGGTCGGTTCAGAGTATTTTAAACACAGGAAACGTAGATAAGCTGCCAAACATGCCTCTGTATGTGATCGTGATTCTCGGGTATATCATTCTGGTGGGCCCGGGGCTTTATCTGCTGTTAAAGAAGCAGGAGCGGAGAAGATTTTACCGGACAGGAGTGGTCGTTCTTTCTCTTGCCTTTGCGGCTGTCATCTATCTTATGGGAGTCGGAACCCGGTTTAAAAATACATTCTTTACCTATGCCACGATCCTGGATACCTCGGAAAAGTCCATTGATGAGTATACATACATCAACATAAGGACTCCGTATAATAAACCGTACGCAGTTTCCCTGGATCCCGGCTATGACCTGCTTCCAATTACCAGAAGCTATTATTACGATATGACGCCGGTACCGAAGTTCACAGGCACCGAGGAGAGCAAGGTGAGGGTGGAACACGGCCTCCAGGAGACGAAGATTTCCGCGCAGGGTGTGGTTGCCTTCACTCCCAAGTACTTCTCCCTTGTGAAGAAGAGTCCTAACACGGAGCATCAGGGACTGACGGGGAATGTCACACTGTTTGACGGCCGGATAAGCGGTACGGTGACGAATCGTTACACGTTCCCGGTGGAAAAAGTCGGTGTAATGATGTATGGACAGATGGTAGTGATCGATGAACTGGGACCGGGAGAGACAGTGTCGCTGGACGGTCTGAAGATCATCAATTATCCGTTAAACAGCTCTTACTTAATCGCAGAGCGGGTAACGGGCGGATATCAGTATGAGAAGCCGGATATCGAGGATGAGAACTATATGCTGGCGCTTTCCCGTTCCAAGATTCTGAGCTTTTACCTCGATACGTATGCCTCTGTCTACAGTCCCGAGGCGCGGATCGTAGCGTTTGGCAGGGAACAGTCTGACAGCAAGTTTCTGGCAAAGGGGGACTTTGAGACCTACGGTATGACCATGTTCACCTCGGCCCTGGATATCAGTACGAAGAAGAACGGCTATACCTACCGTTCGGCACTGATGAAGGCGCCCCACGTGGTGAGCGGCCAGTATTACGCCCCCAGCAATTCCGTCTACGGCATGGATCCGACGGTTTTAGAGTACTCCCTGGGGAATGATATCGAGGTGGAGAGTCTGACATTTGAAAAGATTTCGGATGAATTCCTGGAAGGTGAGAAGAACAACGGATTGTCCCTGTTCAGCGGAAGCATCTACTTCTATAATCATGATACGGGAATTTACGACCTGATGGATTCCGGAAAAGACGTTTATACTGCGGATGAACTGGAGCCTTATCTGTCTCCTGGGAATACGATGACAATCAAATATATCTTTGACAACAATACGGATTACAGCTGGGTGACACTGCCGATGCTGACCGTTATGGGAAAGGATAAATGATGCTGGAGATCAGAAACTTAAAAAAAACATTTGGAAAATTTTACGCGCTGGATGGTCTGGACATGGATATCGGCGACGGGGCGCTCTACGGCTTCGTTGGACCCAACGGAGCCGGAAAGACAACGACCATCAAGATTATGACCGGACTGCTGGAGGCGGACGAGGGGCAGGTACTGATCAATGGAGTGAATGTTACGGGAGGCCTGTCCCAGCTGAAGCTTAAGATCGGGTATGTGCCGGATTTCTTCGGCGTATACGACAATTTAAAGGTCAGTGAATATATGGAGTTTTTCGCCTCCTGCTATGGAATCTATGGCCTGAAGGCGCGAACGCGTTATATGACGCTTCTGGAACAGGTTGGTCTGGATGACAAGGTGAATTTCTATGTGGACGGCTTATCACGCGGTATGAAGCAGAGACTGTGTTTGGCGAGGGCGCTGATCCACGATCCGGCCCTTCTCGTCATGGATGAGCCGACTTCCGGTCTGGATCCGAGAACCCGGTTTGAATTTAAGGAGATCCTAAAAGAGCTGCGGGAGCAGGGAAAGACGATTCTGATCAGTTCCCACGTCCTCTCTGAGCTTTCCGAGCTCTGTACGGACATCGGGATCATCGACCAGGGGAAGATGGTGTTAAGCGGCAGTATGGAGGCGATCCTGCGCCGGGTCAATACCTCGAATCCGCTGATCATCTCCATTCTGGGGAACAAGGAGAAGGCGCTGACGATTTTGAAGAGCCAGCCCTGCGTACAGACCATTTCCGTAAAGGAAGGCGATATCATGGTCCAGTTCGTCGGGGATGAGGAGGACGAGGCGGTTCTGCTTCAGCAGCTGGTGGATGCGGAAGTGATGGTGCACGGTTTTACCCGTGAGCCCGGAAGCCTGGAGTCCTTATTTATGCAGATAACTGACCACGATGTAGAAAAGGCGGTGTTGGTACATGAAAATGAATCCGGTATATAAAAGAGAGACCACCGTCAGCTCCAGAAGCTTCCGGCTGGCGCTGATTATCATGGTATTTAACGGAATTCTTGCCCTGGTGGCCCTGCTCAATATGTATTCCGTGGTTGCGAGAGTAAAGATTACGGCGGAGATTCAATACTCCTCCTTCCTGAACCTCTATGTATTTGTGAGTGTGGTAGAGTTTGTCATGCTGATGTTCATCATGCCGGCGCTGACAGCCGGAAGTATCAGTGGGGAGCGGGAGCGCCAGACACTGGATCTGATGCTGACGACGACGATGAAGCCGTCGGACATTATTTTAGGAAAGCTGAGCGCGTCCTTTTCGACCATGTTTATCCTGATCGTATCCAGTTTCCCGCTGCTGGCCGTGTCCTTTGTATACGGAGGCATCACGTTCTATGATGTCTGCCTGCTTCTCCTGTGCTATGTGGCGGTAGCGCTGCTTACCGGAAGCATGGGAATCTGTTTCTCGGCCATATTCAAGCGTTCTACCATAGCAACGGTGGTGACCTACGGCATTCTGATACTGATAGCGGCGGGAACGTACGCGATTAACGTATTTGCGCTCTCCATCGCCCGCATGAACATGAACAATACGTACATAAGCTCGGTCGGTTCCATGACGGAGCAGGCCAATTCAGGCGGATTTTTATATCTGCTGCTTTTCAATCCGGTGGCAACCTTTTATGTGATGATCAACGGCCAGGCCGGAGATAATCAGGTGACAGGAGGTTTAAACCGCTGGTTTGGCCCGCATCCGGATAATTTTATTATGAATTACTGGGTGGTTATCAGCATTGTCATTCAGCTGGCGCTGTCTGCGATTTTCCTGCTGATCGCCATACGCGCCATCAATCCGGTAAAGAAAAAGCCGGTAAAACAGCAAAAAGAAAAGAGAAAGGTGGGGGTAAGCGTCCCTGCGGCAGGCAGCCAGCTGTAAGGCGGCGGCCGTGTACGCTTCGGGCGGTACTGTGCAGTATGGAACTGCCTTACCGATCACCATGATAATGAACGCGGCCCGCGAACACGCGCACTTTGTGTCCGACAGTCGCGTTTATTTTTATGGTGAAGCCGTGGTATGCCGGCCGGAGACCCTCACGTTTGCAGTGATCAAAGAGTAAAGGAGAAAAATTATGCTTACAATTGGATGTCATTTATCATCTTCGAAAGGTTATCTTGCCATGGGGAAAGAGGCTGTGAAGATTGATGCGAATACGTTTCAGTTTTTTACCAGGAATCCGAGGGGAACGAAGGCGAAGGCGATCGATGAAAACGATGTGGAACGGTTCCTGGTATTTGCAAAGGAAAATGGAATCGAACGGATTCTGGCCCATGCGCCGTATACCCTGAATGCCTGCTCAGCGGATGAACATCTGCGTGAGCTTGCGAGAGATACGATGGCGGACGATTTGAGGCGTATGGAATATACGCCAGGAAACTGCTATAATTTCCATCCGGGAAGCCATGTGGGACAGGGGGCAGAGGCGGGAATCGCATTCATTGCGGATATGCTCAACCAGATTCTGAAACCGGAACAGCGCACCACAGTACTTCTAGAAACCATGTCGGGAAAAGGAAGCGAGGTAGGCCGCGAGTTCGAGGAACTGAGAGAGATTCTGGACCGTGTGGAGTGCAGGGAACGTATGGGGGTCTGCCTCGATACGTGCCATGTGTGGGATGGCGGTTATGACATTGTGAATGATTTAGACGGCGTCATCGGAACGTTTGACCGGATCATCGGCCTGGAAAAGCTGAAGGCTATTCATTTAAATGACAGCATGAATCCGCTGGGAGCCCATAAGGACCGCCATGCGAAGATCGGAGAAGGATATATCGGTGAGGAAGCCCTGAAGCGGGTTGTGACTCATCCGGCTTTTAAGGATCTGCCGTTTTACCTGGAAACGCCGAATGAACTTCCGGGGTATGCGAGGGAGATTGCGATGATGAGAGAGGTCTGCAGATAAAACTGTGAAAATTATAGAATAAAAATATAACTTCTGGTTAAAAAATTAAACTATGAATTAAAAGATACTCAATTGCAGACCTGCCTGTGTCCTGCTATAATAAAATCATGAAGGGCCCTTCTTCATGGAGAACAGGAGGGATGACAGATGGCAATGAATACGGTAATACGTGAAAAACGAAAAGAACTGGGTCTGACCCAGGAGAAGGTGGCTGTGTACTTAGGGGTGTCGGCGCCGGCTGTGAACAAATGGGAAAAGGGGATCACCTGTCCTGATGTTTCGGTGCTGCCTGCGCTGGCCCGTCTTTTGAAAACGGATTTAAACACGCTGCTCTGTTTCAAGGAAGAGTTGACGGAACAGGAGATTGCCGGTTTCTGCACAGAGGTGGCGGAGGCGGTCCGGGCAGACGGGATGAGTGCGGGAATCCGGCTGGTGCGGGAAAAGGTGCAGGAGTATCCCGCGTGCGGCGCGCTGATTCACAGGGCTGCAATGATCCTGGATGGCGCATGGTTTATAAAGGGCTCGTGCTCCGGGGAGCGGGAGGCGTATGCGGATGAGATCCTTTCCCTCTATGAGCGCGCGGCAGAGTGCGGTGATGAGGAAGTATCCACCAGCGCCCGGTTTATGCTGGCATCGAAATATATGGTCCGGATGGAATATGATAAATCCCAGAAGATGCTGGATCTGCTTCCGGAAAACAATCACGCAGACAAACGCCAGATCCAGGCGAATCTATACATCAGACAGGAAAAGCTTGATGAGGCGGCCCGTCTGATGGAGCGGACGCTGCTGATGCGGCTGAATGAGCTTATGGGTGTCCTCTTAAGCCTGGCAGAAATCGCAGTGAAAGAGGGCCGTCCGGGTGATGCCACAGACATAGGAGAGCGCTGGAAGGTGGTGGCGGAGCAGATGGGGCTGTGGAACTATAACGGCCTGGTAATTGCGCTGCAGGCCGCTCTCGATCAGGAAGACACGGAGCAGAGCCTCCGGCTGATCAAGGAGTTACTAAAGGCCGCCGAAGGGCCGTGGGAGGTGAATCACTCCCCGCTGTTTTGCCATATCCCGGTTTATGGGGCACCGGAAACTTATACAAAGCAGATAATTCCGCCGATTTTATATGAGTTTGAGAACAGTGAGAAATGCAGTTTTCTTCAGGATAACCGGGAATTTAAGCAGCTGATCGAACAGTACCGGAAGCAGATGAAAGATTTTTAAACAGTATCCCGTAAATTTTGTAGATAGATGGAATCCCGGTATGGTATAATAGCTTTATATCGGGATATTTATTATTTAACGTGACAGGAGGCAGCAGCATGGGAATTATCAAAGCGGTTACGACCGCGATCAGCGGTTCACTGGCTGACCAGTGGCTTGAGGTCATTGAGTCAGGCAATATGGGAGATCAGACAGTTTTTACCAGCGGTGTGAAAATCCGCAGGGGATCCAATACGAAGGGAACGGAGTATACAATATCCGACGGTTCTGTCATCCACGTGTACCCCAACCAGTTTATGATTCTGGTAGATGGCGGCAAGGTGATCGATTACACGGCGGAAGAAGGGTATTATACGGTCAGAAATTCTTCTCTGCCATCCCTGTTTAACGGACAGTTTGGGGAGGCGCTTAAAGAGTCCTTTGACCGTGTTCGTTACGGCGGTGAGACGCCTACCTCCCAGAAGGTCTACTTTATCAATCTGCAGGAGATCAAGGGAATCAAGTTTGGAACTCCGAATCCCATTAACTATTTTGATCAGTTTTATAACGCGGAGCTGTTCCTGCGTGCTCACGGTACGTACTCTATTAAGGTGACAGATCCGCTGTTGTTTTACAACGAGGCGATTCCGAAGAACAAGACAAGAGTCGAAGTCACAGATATCAATGAACAGTATTTATCGGAATTTCTGGAGGCGCTGCAGTCCTCCATCAACCAGATGTCGGCTGACGGGATCCGCATCTCCTATGTAGCATCCAAGGGCAGAGAACTGGGCAGCTATATGGCTGACACTCTGGATAGTCAGTGGAAGGCCAGCCGGGGGATGGAGATTCAGTCTGTGGGAATTGCCAGTATCTCTTATGATGAAGAATCCAAGAAGCTGATTAATATGAGAAACCAGGGCGCCATGTTAAGCGACCCCGGCGTGCGGGAAGGCTACGTTCAGGGAGCGGTTGCCAGAGGAATGGAGGCCGCCGGAAGCAATCGTAACGGCTCCATGGCCGGTTTTATGGGAATGGGCGTTGGCATGAATGCGGGAGGCGGCTTTATGGGTGCAGCCTCTCAGGCGAATTTACAGCAGATGCAGATGAATCAGATGACCGGAACCCCACAGACGGCTGCCGCCCAGACAGGCACCTCCTGGACCTGCCAATGCGGAGCTGTCAACACGGGAAAATTCTGTCCGGAGTGCGGAACTCCCCGGCCGGCCGGACCGTGGACCTGTGAATGCGGAACTGTCAACAGTGGAAAATTCTGTTCGGAGTGTGGAAAACCAAGACCATGAGTGCAACCATAACATATAAGTGTCCAAACTGCGGCGGTGGTCTGCAGTTCGATCCTGAGAAACAGAAATATGCATGTGAATACTGTCTTTCCGAGTTTACGCAGGATGAGCTGGAACGGCTGAGCCCCGAAGAATCGGCTGACCAGGCCGGCTTTTCGTTCGATGAAGCGGCTGGAGAGGAGAACACCGGGGAGCAGAGCAGAGAGGGGACCTCCGTCCTTTATACGTGTCCCAGCTGTGGCGCGGAGATCGTAACGGATGAGACCACAGCGGCTGACATATGCTATTACTGCCATAATCCGGTAATTCTTTCCGGAAAGCTGTCGGGAGAGTATAATCCGGATTACGTCATCCCCTTTCAGCTGGACCGGGAAAAGGCAGTCTCCATATTTTCCCAGTGGATGAAGAAAAAGAGATACGTCCCCCGCGCCTTTTATTCGGAAGAGCAGATCCAGAAGATGTCCGGCGTGTATTTTCCCTATCTGATGTACAGCTGCCGGGTGGAAGGCGAACTGGAGGCCCGTGCCGACCGGCTGCGGGTCTGGGTGAGCGGGCGGTATCAGTATACGGAGACCCAGACGTACGATATTCTCCGCGAAGGCGACATGGAGGTGAGCCACGTTACCCGCAATGCTTTAAAAAAGGCGAACCGGGAGCTGGTGGAAGGAGTTCTTCCCTATGACATGAAGCAGCTGGAACCCTTTACGCCCGGTTATCTGTCAGGCTTCGTGGCGGAACGGCGCGATATGGAAGAACAGGATTTTTCTGCCGATGTCTGCAGCGAGGTGCGCCAGTTTGCTCTCGACTCCTTAAAAGAAAGCGTTGGAACGTATGACCGGGTCAGCGTGCGCCGGTCGGATGCAATGCTGAGAGATGAGAGATGGGAATATGCCCTTCTTCCCGTCTGGACGCTTACCTATCACGACCAGGCCAAAAACGAGATGTACTATTTTACCGTCAATGGACAAACGGGAAAAGTCTGTGGAAAACTTCCGGTCGACAGGAGAAAATTGTTGATTCTGTTTGCTGAGATATTTTTCCCGGTCCTGATATTCATGCTTCTGATGGGGTATCTGATATGACAAGACGACAAAGAAACAGGATATCCGCATACATAACAAAGGATAGTCTGTTGCTTCGGCTTCTGCTGTTAGCTGTCATGGCTGTTTTTCTGGCCGGTGCCGGCAGCGGATTTACGGCTTATGCCTCCGGGAAATCTGATCTGGCGGCCGGAGAGAAGAGGGTTTTCGATGAAGCAGGACTGTTTGGGGAAACGGAGAAGAGTTCCATGGAAGAAGAAATTGCTTCCATGCGGAAAGAGATGAATATGGACGTGGTAATAGCCACCACGGACGACGCAGAGGGAAAATCAGCCGAAACATACTGTGAAGATTTTTACATCAATGGAGGCTTTGGAACAGGGAAAGACTACAGCGGTGTGATATTCCTGATTGATATGGATAACCGGGAACTGTATATTGCGCCGGTAGGGACGATGAACCGGTTTCTGACCGATAAACGGTGGAATGAGATTTTAGACAATGCCTATGAAGGCGCATCGAACGGGGATTACGCGGCCAGTGCGGAAGCGTTTCTGGATGGGGTCCGTCAATATTACGCAGCCGGGATACCGGGCGGTCAGTATAATTACGACCGTGACACCGGAAAGGTCAGCATTTACCGCAGCATAACCTGGTTAGAAGCCCTGGTTGCCCTGGCAGTGGCGCTGTTTACGGCGGCTGGACCATGCATCGGCGTCATGAACCGCTACGCGATGAAGAAGGAGCGGAGGCAGGCCGGTAATTACTTAAAAGCCTATCGGGCAGACTGCCGTTTCTGCTTTTCTGCCAATACGGATCATCTGGTCAATAAGACCGTTACCCATATCGTGATTCCGAAAAGTAATACCGGCGGTCATACCGGCGGTGGCGGCGGTTCCTCTTCCGGCCGCAGTACGACCCATTCCTCCGGAGGCCGCAGCTTCGGCGGCGGAGGAAGGAAATTTTAACAAAACAAGCGAGAATTCCCCTACCTCTATAGGTGGAGGGATGAAACGCCAAAAACAAGTTTAACGGCAGTGGCGGGCGGAGAGAGATCGGTATCCCCCACTGACATGAAGTCAAGCCGCGCATCTATATGATGTAGTCGCACTCTGTGAAATTATCGAGCGTGGATTGAAACAAAAGAGAATCCAGCAGCAGAGTCATCCTGAATGATCTATGGGTTCAAAATGTGGCGGGAAATACCGGCACAGGCTGGTCGATTGCCAATGAATCCACAGTTACCATACAATCATAGGCGAGAACATGAACGCCGGACTCGTGTGCCTGGCGCAGCGCATCTCCGAACTGGGGATGCGTTTTTTTGTTGGGCGTGAATTCCCGGATGCCCTTCATCTGGATTACAAACAGAATATAGGCCTCATACCCTGCCTTTACCGCTTCTGCCAGCTCCAGAATGTGCTTGATGCCCCGCTCGGTCGGAGCGTCGGGGAACATGGCGATGCCGTTCTCCTCTAAGGTTACGCCCTTGACTTCCATAAAAGCCGGCTTTCTCTGTTCCTGGGAGGCAGAGGCGGATGAGCCGAAAACCAGATGAAAAGCCAGATCAAACCGGGACTGTCCATAGGTAACTTCCCTGCGGATATCAGCCAGTGTAAGAGACGAAGGAAGTTTCTTCCTGTCAAAACCGGAAACCGGCAGTGTGGGCGCCTGTTCCATTGAATGAAGCCATTCCGCCGCCACCTGGTTCGGAGCCTGGGAGTCCATGTTGATAAGCAGAAATTCGCCATGATGCTCCTTCCAAACACCAATAAGCGAATATTCCGTCTTCCTGCCTGACGCCGCAGCTTCCGGATGAAACTGAAGAATCACCGCAGTACCCGGCAGGAGCAGTTCCCTGCAGCGGCCCGTGTTTTTGACGTGGCAGACCACAATTTCTTCCTCAGCGCCCTCATTTCTCCGGATCGCCGCGTGGGCGATAAAGCGGTTGGGCCGGCTTATAAAAGTTCCCTGTATGATATGTTCGTATCTCATGACCGGATGGTATCCTTTCTATGCAGACTATTCATAGCATACCACATCGCGGAACAAAAATAAATTGGAATGTACTGTCTTTAAACTAGATACATATGTCCGCACTGTGAAAACTTTTTTGCTGTTTCTGGTTGCACCTTCCAACAAAGTGTGCTACAATTCTGGCAAGGTTTTAGAGTAAAAGCTTGAAAATACGGCTGAATGACAATCTGTAAGAGCAAGAAAGGAAAGACATATCATGGAATTATCCTATCAAAGCACCCGCGGCGGCGAGACCGGTGTGACGGCCTCCCAGGCAATCTTAAAGGGGCTGGCCGACGACGGCGGCCTGTTTATGCCGACCTTTATCCCGAAACTCGACAAAACGATGGAAGAGCTTGCGGGCATGACGTATCAGGAGACCGCCTATGAGGTAATGAAGCTGTTTCTCACCGATTATACGGAAGAAGAACTGAAGAACTGTATCGCCCGGGCGTATGACAGCAAATTTGACACTGAGGAGATCGCGCCATTAGCGAAAGTGTCCGGTGCGTATTACCTGGAACTGTATCATGGAAGTACCATTGCATTTAAAGATATGGCTCTTTCTATTCTGCCGCATTTCATGACGACCGCAGCAAAGAAAAATCAGGTAAAGAACAAGATTGTAGTTTTGACTGCGACCTCCGGTGATACCGGTAAGGCGGCCATGGCAGGCTTTGCAGATGTCGAAGGCACAGCTATTATCGTCTTCTATCCCAAAGACGGCGTAAGCCGCATTCAGGAGCTCCAGATGGTGACTCAGAAGGGGGATAACACCCATGTGGTGGCTATCCACGGCAATTTTGACGATGCCCAGACCGGCGTGAAAAAAATATTCGGTGATAAGGCATTTGCAGAAGCTCTCGCTGAAAAGGGCTGCCAGCTGTCCTCCGCCAATTCCATCAATATTGGCCGCCTTGTACCTCAGGTGGTATACTATGTGTACGCCTATGCAAAGCTTCTGGAGGCGGGGGAGATTGAAGCAGGAGAACCGATCAATGTGACGGTGCCTACCGGCAACTTCGGCAATATTCTTGCAGCTTATATAGCGAAGCAGATGGGCGTTCCGGTGAAGACTCTGATCTGTGCTTCCAATGAGAATAAGGTCCTGTATGACTTTTTCCGCACGGGTACATACGACAGGAACCGCGATTTTATACTGACCACCTCCCCATCCATGGATATCCTCATCTCCAGTAACTTAGAGCGCCTGATCTATTTAAGCGCCGGCAGCGATGCGGCAGCTAATGCGGCTCTGATGAAGGAACTGAATGAGAAGGGAAGCTACACAGTCACAGATGAGATGCGTGAGTTCATGAAGGATTTCCGCGGTGGTTTCGCATCAGAAGAAGAGAACCGCGCCACGATTCAAAAGATCTTTAAAGATACCGGATACTTAATCGATACCCACACAGGCGTTGCAGCGTCTGTATACAACCGCTATAAAGAAGAGACAAAGGATGCGGCAAAGACTGTTATCGCCTCCACAGCCAGTCCGTATAAGTTCTCAGGAAGTGTTCTGGAAGCCATCGACGGTGTTCGTCCAGAAGAAGATGAATTTGCCATTGTGGACCGCCTGGCAGAGCTCTCAGGCACGGTGATTCCACAGGCGGTGGAGGAGATCCGCACGGCCCCTGTGCGCCATACTGTCCAGTGCGATACCGATCAGATGCAGGCCACGGTAGCCGGTATTCTTTCAGTATAATCTGCCTCCAGTCCATTTCGCCTCGTGCGCATGGAAGACAGTGCTTTCAGACGCATCCAAGCCGGTTCATCGAAAAGATGATGGTCGAAAAAGGAGATATGTAAGAAAATATGTAAGATTGTTATAAAAATCACAATTCAAAAATATTTATCTTTGCAAATTCCGAGAAATGGTATATAATGTAGAAATGAAATAAATATAAATCGAATTGGAGGTTTGTGATATGTTAGTTTCAGCAAAAGAAATGCTTGAAAAAGCAAGAGACGGAAAGTATGCTGTTGGCCAGTTCAACATCAACAACCTTGAGTGGACCAAGGCGGTCTTACTGACAGCAGAAGAACTGAAATCCCCGGTCATCCTTGGCGTATCCGAGGGTGCTGGTAAATACATGACAGGTTACAAGACAGTATCAGCGATGGTGAAGGCTATGATCGATGAACTGAACATCACGGTTCCGGTAGCTTTACATCTGGATCACGGCAGCTACGAAGGCTGCTATAAATGTATCGAGGCAGGATTCTCCTCCATCATGTTCGATGGCTCTCACTATCCGATTGCAGAGAACGTAGAGAAGACGAAAGAACTCGTAGCCGTATGTGCAGAGAAAGGCATCTCCTTAGAGGCAGAGGTCGGCTCCATCGGCGGTGAGGAAGACGGCGTAGTCGGAATGGGCGAGTGCGCGGATCCGAACGAGTGCAAGCAGATTGCAGACTTAGGCGTAACCATGCTGGCTGCCGGTATCGGCAACATCCATGGCAAATACCCGGAGAACTGGGCTGGATTAAGCTTTGAGACTCTGGCTGCCGTAAAAGATAAAGTAGGCGACATGCCGCTGGTACTTCACGGTGGTACAGGCATTCCGGAGGATCAGATCAAGAAGGCGATCAGCCTCGGCGTAGCAAAGATCAACGTTAACACAGAGTGCCAGCTGTCCTTCGCTGACGCTACCCGTAAATACATCGAAGCAGGCAAGGATTTAGAAGGCAAAGGCTTTGACCCGCGTAAACTTCTCGCACCAGGTACGGAAGCAATCAAGGCAACCGTAAAAGAGAAAATGGAATTATTCGGTTCCGTGGGAAGAGCTTAAGTTTGATATTCCTGTCTCCTGAAATGTAATTATTAAAAAAAATACTTGCATTTTTGAGAAAAATGGTTTATTTTAATTAAGGAACGATGGCGTTCTCCTGACAACAGGAGGGCGCCATTTCTGGTATCATAGATAATTGCGCGAGAGGATGGAAAATTTATGAGCGAAGTAGTAAATGTTGCCGAGATCTTTGGTAAAAACGTATTTAACGAAACTGTCATGAGAGAGCGTTTGCCGAAATCCGTTTTCAAGAAATTAAAGAAAACGATCGAAGACGGAGCGGAACTGGACCCGTCCATTGCTGATGTCGTTGCACATGCGATGAAGGACTGGGCAATTGAGAGAGGCGCAACCCACTATACCCACTGGTTCCAGCCGTTAACCGGAATCACGGCTGAAAAGCATGATTCCTTTATTTCAGCACCGACCTCAGAGGGAAAAGTCATCATGGAGTTCTCCGGAAAAGAACTGATCAAAGGCGAGCCGGATGCTTCCTCCTTCCCGTCAGGCGGATTGAGAGCAACCTTCGAGGCGAGAGGCTATACCGCATGGGATTGTACCTCACCGGCATTTTTAAGAGAAGACGCCATCGGCGTTACTCTTTGCATTCCAACCGCATTCTGCTCCTATACCGGAGAAGCCCTGGATAAGAAGACTCCCCTTTTAAAATCCATGGAGGCCGTTGATGAGCAGGCGCTGAGAATCTTACGATTATTCGGCAATACCACTTCCAAACGGGTGATCCCGTCCGTAGGGGCGGAGCAGGAGTATTTCCTGGTTGACCGTGAAAAATATTTACAGAGAAAAGACTTAATTTACGCGGGGCGCACCTTATTCGGCGCCATGCCTCCCAAGGGACAGGAGCTGGAAGACCACTACTTCGGCGCTATCCGGGAACGCGTTGCAGCATATATGAAGGAAGTCAACGAAGAGCTCTGGCGCTTAGGCGTCCCGGCCAAGACCCAGCATAACGAGGTGGCGCCGGCCCAGCACGAACTGGCACCGATTTACGAGCAGGTCAACGTGGCCGTAGACCACAACCAGATGGTCATGGAGACCTTAAAGAAGGTAGCCGGCCGTCACGGGTTAAACTGTCTGCTTCATGAGAAGCCCTTTGCCGGAGTCAACGGTTCCGGCAAACATAACAACTGGTCCCTGACTACGGAGGATGGAATCAACCTGTTAAATCCAGGCGAGACTCCCCACGAGAACATTCAGTTCCTTCTGGTGCTCTCCTGTATCCTGAAGGCGGTTGACCGCCACGCCGATCTGCTTCGCGAATCCGCGGCAGACGTGGGAAATGACCATAGACTGGGGGCCAACGAGGCACCGCCCGCGATTATTTCCGTGTTCATCGGCGAGCAGCTGGAGGACGTGGTGGATCAGCTTTGCAGCACCGGAGAGGCCACTCATTCCAAGGTGGGCGGCACATTAAAGACCGGCGTCAGAACGCTCCCGGATCTCTTTAAGGATGCCACTGACAGAAACAGGACATCACCGTTTGCCTTTACCGGCAATAAGTTCGAGTTCCGTATGGTAGGCTCCTCCGATTCCATTTCCTCGCCGAACGTGGTATTAAATACCATTGCGGCGGAAGCATTTAAGGAAGCGGCTGACATACTGGAAAAGGCGGAGGATTTCGATACCGCGGTACATGACATGATCAAAGAACAGCTGGCGGCCCACAGAAGGATTATCTTTAATGGAAACGGCTATTCGGACGCATGGGTGGAAGAAGCCGAGAAGAGAGGCCTTCCGAACATCAAATCCATGGTAGAAGCGATCCCGGCCCTCACTACGGAAGCGTCTGTCAGGATGTTCGAAGAGTTTAACGTATTTACGAAAGCCGAACTGGAATCCCGTGTTGAAATCGAATACGAGGCATACAGCAAGGCAATCAACATCGAGGCCAGAACCATGATTGATATGGCCGGCAAGCAGATCATCCCGGCAGCCGTCAAATACGCGACAATGCTGGCTGATTCCTTAAGCAAAGTGCAGACTGCCTGCCCGGATGCGGACGTAAGCGTACAGGCCGAACTGCTGACAGAGACCTCCGCCTATCTTTCCGATATGAAGGTGGCGCTGGCAGCGCTGATCGATGCAACCGAGAAATGCGGAACCATTGAGAACAATAAGGAACAGGCCAATGCCTACCACGATACGGTAGTCCCGGCCATGGAAGCGCTCCGCGCTCCGGCCGATAAGCTTGAAATGATGGTCGATAAGGAATTATGGCCGATGCCAAGCTATGGAGATTTGATTTTTGAAGTATAAGAAATAAAATCGCCTGAGAAGGTTTCAATAACAATAACACCCCGGCCGTAATAAAACCGCCTCCTGTCTGACAGGAGGCGGTTTTATTACGGCCGAAGCTGTTTTAGAATCTATGCTGCTATTTGATTCCGGGTCCAATCTCTTTCTTAGAATCTGTCTGGCCGCTGTCCGCAGGAGATTCCTGCGTGGCGCTGCCTGTATTTTGTCCATTTGCTGCCGGTTCATTTTGGCTGCTCTGTCCGTTTCCTTCGGCTCCATTTTGTCCATCCTGTGTGCCGTCCGCCGGTTCTTCTACCTTCGTGCAGACACCATTTGCATCGACCGTATAATCGACGCCGTCAAAATCAAGGGTGGTAGAAACCGCCATCCTGCCGTCGGAAGGATTTAAGTAATAAAGCTGTCCGTTGATCTCTGTAAGTCCCGTCACCATGGCACCGCTGCCGTTGAAATAGTACCACGCGCCGTCAACTTCCCGCCATCCAACTGTCATCTTTCCGGAAGAAGTGCTTAAGTAGTACTTCGCGCCGCCGTCGTCCAGCCATCCGGTCTGCATCTTTCCGTCCTGATTCAGATAATACCAGTTTCCATCCGGATTGATCCAACCGCGCGCCATATCGCCGCCCTGGTTGAAGTAGTACCATGTACCGTCTAACTGAAGCCATCCGACCGCAGCCGCGCCGCTGTCTGTTAAGAAGTACTTTTTGTCGCCCTCCGCATGCCAGCCGGTTACCATGGATCCGTCATTGTTTAAGAAATACTTCGTTCCGTTTTGATCCAGCCAACCGGTCGCCATGATTCCGGTATCCTGAAGGAAATACCATTTTCCGGACAGCTGTTTCCATCCGGTCGCCATCTTTCCGGAATTCTCATCGAGATAGTAATACTGATTCATCTGCTGAAGCCATCCCGTCTTCATGGTACCGTCGGCGTTCAGGAAATACCGGGAACCATTGTCATCCAGCCATCCAGTGCTCATTGCACCGCTTGAATTAAAGAAATACCAGCTATTAGAAAGCTGTTTCCACCCGGTAACCATGCGTCCGGTGGTTTCGTCAAGGTAGTAATGTAAGCCCAGTTTTTCCAGCCATCCGACAGAGGCAAGCCCGTCCCCGTTCATATAGAACCAGCCGGTTCCGTCATTGATCCAGGCGTCCTTCTGCATCTGATAATTCTGGTAATAATACGTCTTATCCCCGATGGTTCTCCAGAGATTACCTGGAAGATAGGGAGTCAGGTCTTTATAAAGGAAATTAATATCAACATTTCCGGCAATTCCGTCGATGGAGCCGGTACTGGTGGCCTGCCACATGATCGGGTCAGAAAAATTGTGTTTTACCTCATAACGGGCCACCCATACATCATAGTGCATGTTTGACATATCAATCTTATTGGCCAGCCAGTAGTCGTTGGCATAGACCATGGGATAATAGCCGGCTGCCTCCACACGTTCGCAGAACGCGTTGATGATCTCCGTCACCTGTGCCGGCGGCAGCGATCCCAGTGTGGAACTGTCCTCCGCGTCAAATGCGATCGGAAATGAAATTGGATAATCCTTCACCAGATCGAGGACGAAATCCGCCTCCTCCACAGCCATCTGCGGTGTGGTGGCCAGCGAATATATGTAGGCGCCGACCCGTACTCCGGCATCGGAGGCCTCCTTCACGTTTTTATGAAAATAGGGGTCAACCGCCCCTTTCGACCGGGTTCCCAGCATGACGAATTCCACATCGTCAGCGGCCACGGCATTCCAGTCGATATTGCCCTGCCATCGGGATACGTCGATTCCTCTTGCTACGACGCCGTCGATCACGGTTCCATCCAGCATCTGATAATACCCGTTTACCCGTTCATAGCCCGCGGCATAAGCGGGCGGGGCGGAGTACAGGAATGCTCCTGAACAGCCCATGACGGCGCTGAGCGCTGCCGCCGTAATTCTTCCAGTAAGTCTTCTGTGTTTCAAAGTGTCAGCCTCCTCATCCTTGCAGTCAGTTGTTCCGTTAAAACTACAATGGGTATCCGCGCCGAAGTGCAGATACCCACACAAAATCTGTATTTAATTTCCACCGGCCATGAGCCATAAGCTATGGGCCGAACGGACACGCCGGCATCAGCCCGGTCCGTTAGTCAGTCCCGGTGCCAGCTGGTAAACACCGTTGTTGGAGGAAGAACCTCCAGGAGCATTGCTGCCCCCCGGTGAGCTGCTGCCGCCTGGTGTGTTATTGCTACTGCCTGGCGCACTGCTTAAACTGCCGTTCCCCGTGGATGATCCGCCGGGGCCTCCGGAAGTATTGGTGTTATTGTTGCTGGTACCGGGAGCATTGGTATTATTTGTTCCGCTGCCCGGTGCTGATACATTGCCGCCTGTGCTGGGAGCGCCGGAATTGCTGTTCTGGTAAGCGCCGTTGGAGGCAAATGTATAGCTGACTCCGTCAATGGTTAAAGTCGTATTAGCCGCCATCTTACCGGTAGAAGGATCAAGGTAATAGTAGACACCGGAAAGCTGGATCCATCCCGTCATCATGTGGCCTGCATCATTAAAGTAGTACCAGGCACCGTCAAGTTCCTTCCAGCCGTGAGCCATCTTACCGCTTGATGTGTCCATATAGTACTTATTCGTGCCATCGCTGAGCCAGCCTGTCATCATCTTGCCGAGAACGCTCTTGCTGTCTGAGTTCAGGTAGTAATAGTCTCCGCCGATCTGCTGCCATCCGGTCAGCATCTTGCCATCGGGCCCGAAATAGAACCAGTCGCTGCCGATCTGTCCCCATCCAAGGGTACACTTCCCGTTTTCCTTAAAATAGAACCAGCCGCCATCCATCTCACGCCATCCGGTGGACATGGCGCCGTCGCCCTTCATATAGTAGTAATCATCGCCGATTCTCAGCCAGCCTTTAACGAGAACGCCGGTGTCGTCCATCAGGTAGTAATACTTCCCGCCATCCTCCACCCATTTCGTCGCCATAGCCCCGTTTGAACGGAAATAATACCAGTTATTGTTAATCTGCTTCCATCCCGTTACCATGTAACCGGTTGAGAGATCCATATAATAATAAGTACCATCAGTACTTTTTGCCCAACCCTTATGTTCAGACCCATCCGTGTCGATATATTTCCATTGTGAGCCTTCCTGCTTCCATCCTGCTGCTGCCCAGGCAGTGTCCGCCGACATGAAAACGGAACTTCCCACGAGTCCGGCCAGGAGTAACGCAGTCATTGTTTTCCCACATCTCATCCTAATCTCCTCCTATTCTTACAAGATACGACATCACATATGAATTCATTATAACACAGGAGACCTTATAATGCATAAAAAAATTATTACGATTTGTGGACAAATTTCAAAAACTCATCCAATTTCCCTGCATTTTTTATAAAAATGCTTTGCGTACCGGTACATAATGATCGTATATTCGCCGAACTCTTCTCCAAGCGCTGCCTTGTACACAGCCCAGAGGCTCCATAAAAATCCGCCGAGGGCCATATGGGCGTAAACCGAATAACGCTCATCCAGTGACGGTTCACGTTCCAGATAAATCCGAATCAGCCGCTCAGTCTCATCATCTGTATAATAGGAATAGATTGCGCACATGGCCACATCCACCAGCGGATCGCACATACCGGCGTATTCCCAGTCGATCAGCCGGACCCCGCCGTCTTCCAGCATCAGGAAATTATCGCCGTTGTCATCGAGGTGAGAAAGGACTTTCCTGCGTCCCATGGAGTCCAGCCGGTCCATCAGTTCCGTCATCCAGCCACGTACTTTTCCGTAATCTTCAAATGGGATTTCTCCATGTCTCCTGCAAAGATCCTCATAAAAGTCAATCCGCTCCCTCATATCAAAAGAGTGCTCAACAGTGAGCCCGGAATGATGAAGGCGGCGAACGATTGCCATGCATTTTTCCATCTGCTCCCAGTTCCGGGGATCGGCATTATTGGCCCCGTCATAATACTCCGCGATCTTATAACCGGTCTCTCCGTCAAAGTAAATGATTTTTTCCGTAATACCGAGACCGGCTACCACGTCGTATACCGCCTTTTCCTGCCTTCGGTTAATAAGAAGCTCCGTACCCGGACCGGGAATTCTGCAGATATAGTGGCGTTCCTTCACTTTAAACAGAAATGATTTATTCGTCATACCTGATTTTAAGCATCTGATTTCCGTTATATCCGACTCAGGAACTTTGAAAACCCGGGCGACCAGTTCCATAGCCTCGTTGTCAGAATGGCGCTGATACTTGATATCAAATCTCCGGAGTTCCTCCAGATTTTCAAACTCGTATACCTCATCCTCCGGTCTGCGGTTCACATACATGTCAATGTCTTCGCCTGCTTCCTTAAGGTTAGGAAGGCGTTTGGCCGCTTCTCCGGAGAGCATTTCCATATAGACATTTTCCCAATAGAACTGTTCCGTCCCCGGAAGCTCATAATAGGCCTCAAGGACAGGCAGAAATTTAGCAGTAAATTCTTTTGAGAAGTAGGAGGGGCCATACATGACCCACTGATTGGTTCCGCCAACTGAGACGCCTCCGATTCTGCCTTTCTTATTATAATCGAGGCACCATTCTGAAGTCTCCCCTTCCATAAAAGCGGAAGAGTACCAGGCGCCGCCCTCATAGGCATGATACATATTGTGCCGCATCCAGTAACCGGAAGAGAGAACATACATATTTCTGCCCCGCAGGACCTCTCTTGCGCGGTAAATGGTGGTCAGTGTATTCTTGGTAGAGTACTCGGGATTATATAGAAGCTTTACGTCATATTTATCAATCAGGTATTCAAATTTTTCTTTCAGATACCCGACGACAATCGTTATATCTTTGATGCCGACCTCATGGAGCTGCCGAATCTGCCGTTCAATCATGCGTTCTCCGAAGACCTCCAGGAGACCCTTTGGCATTTCAAAGGTCAGGGGAACGAAACGGGAACCAAAGCCGGCGGCGATAATCAGGGCTCCGTCAACCTTATACTGTTTCAGCAGCTCCAGCCCCGCCGGGAGCAGTTCGTATGCTCCGCCTGTACTGGCCGGCGTGATAAGATGCTGCGAAATACATTCCTTCACAAGATTATTGGCTGTTCCGAGAGAGACATCCAGCGCCTGGGCCAGCTCCCGCTGTGTGATAGCAGGATTCTCGAGGATAGAACGGCAGATGATGATATTACGATTCATGATGAATACCTCCGTGATTGATAATCATTATTTTAGTAAAATGCATACTTTAAAAGTAGAGATTTGATGTTCAAAAAATGCGATATATTAATGTATGTGAACATTATAGCATAATTGTGGGGAAATGCAAGATTGGAGTTAGGGGATGGGAGGGAGAGAGGTGGGCGGTTGAAAGTTGGGAGTTGTTGAGAAGATGGAGATTGGGCAGGGGATTGACGATAATAGGAATGGAGGGGCGGAGGGAGACGGTTTTAGAGGGGAGTTTGGGAGGAGGTTTAATGAGATTTATTATATTGAGTAGGTCTTATATCTGTTTGTCTGCCTGGTATAGAAATATTATAGTATATATAAAAAGATGACTGTGTTTAAAGAAATATGGAGGAGTGGTTCGGTAAAGGGGGAGGATTTGACAGGGGGAAGGAAGTGTTTGTAAAGAAGATTGTTTGTTAAGGGCTTATTTGTGAAAAGGGTTATTTGTAAAGAGTATTGTTGTAAAGATCATTATTTAATAGGTAAGAATAATATTGGTGGAAATAATTGATTAAACATAATATTAGATAATTACAGGTAAGCACAGATATACACAGGTTTATTATTAAGTGTAATTCGTTGGTCTAAGATTACGTGTGGTATTAAAAAGTGGGATAAGCTATTTGCTTAAAAGTTAGAGCTTTGTAATTTATTCCGTCAAATGCTTTTATAATTTATAACATAGAAAGAAACATTTATTCAATGAGTGTACTTAATGAATGTATTCAATGAATGAAATGGAGTAAGAATAAAAATGGAAGAATGGAAATAGAGAGGAGGGGAGCGTGCGTGGGCGAAAAAATACAGAGAGCACCGGAGTAAAGAGCGTAGCTGATCAGTCATTTTTGATCCTATCAGTAATGAGCCTACAGTCTCTCGAATTCATTATTAGGATAGTGGTGAATACTTAAAGTATGCTATGAAAGCTATTTTTACTAATTAAAATATAAATCTGTATGATAGTTTCGCAATATAATGGTTTATACTATTAAAATTTTGGCAACATGCGACATCATGCATGCAGTGAAATATATAGCACAAAATAAAGAGAATTAAGCGGATAATCCGAAATAAGATTGGATTGTACTAATTTGAGTACAATATGTCGCGGAGGCCCGGTTTTCGTAAAGATTACGTAAGAAAATGCACAGAGAAAAGTTATAGCATTTTTGAAAAAATTATATTATACTGTCAGTGTGATGGAGGAAATGATATTTTCCTGGTGGAATTGTGAATATTTATTACTTTTTGAAAAATATGCAAAAAAAGTGAAAAAAAGTATTGATAATTTCCCTTATAGGAAGTATAATTACCTCGTAATGCAATTAGGAATTTCAAAAAGTATTTCAAAAAGAAAAAGGAGAGTGCATTAATTATGAGAAAGCAGACAAAATTAGTTGCAGTATTATCTGCAGCAGCTCTGTTAGCTGTCGGCGCTTCCATGACCTCTTTTGCAGCAACTGGCTGGCAGGAAGAGAATGGCGAGTGGGTTTATTATAACAAGGACGGCGATCAGGTAACAGATACTTGGGCAAAATCAGGAGACGCTTGGTTCTATTTAAACGGTGATGGCGTTATGGCTACCGATGAACTGATCGATGATGGTACAAACTACTACTATGTAGATTCCAATGGTGCTATGGTAACTAATGGATGGGTAGCAGTTGAGAATGAGAATGCAGGCGATACTGACGAGCCAGATGCATACTGGTATTATTTCCAGGCTAATGGTAAGGCATATAAGTCCTCCGGTTCCGCTTCTTTCAAGACAATCAACGGCAAGAAATATGCTTTTGACAGCGAAGGCAAGATGCTTTATGGCTGGGTAAACAAAGAGGATGCTACCAGAATCACTGGCGATGATGCATGGCAGTCAGGTGATTATTACTGTGGCGACGAAAATGATGGTTCTCGTGCTTCAGGCTGGATGAAACTTGATGTTATTAAAGATGATGAAGATAAGAGCTACTGGTTCTACTTCAACCCATCGAATGGCAAAAAGTATGCAGCTGACGATGCTACAAAGTTTGCAATCAAGACAATTAACAGCAAGAAGTATGCGTTTGATGAGACTGGTGTAATGCAGGATGGTTGGACTGATACTTTGGCAACAGATGCAGATGTAGCTACTATTACTGAATATCAGTACTTCAACGGTGGCGATGAAGGTTGGAGATTACAGAAGGGCTGGGTTAAAGTAGTTCCGGCAGAAAAGGTTAATAAGAGCGCTTATGATGATGATTCTACAAAGTGGTTCTATGCTGACGGAAGTGGTAATGTATATAACTCAGCTTTAAAGACAATCAATAACAAGAAATACGCATTTAATGCTAATGGCGAAATGATCAGTGGATTATGGGCACTTAATATTGATTCTACTGGTAAAATTCTTGGCGAAATGATTGAAATTGATGACGCTGGTAAATTCGATACTGCATATGCAGCATATAGTACAAACAAAAATTATGCCGTATACTATTTTGGTAGTGGGGATGATGGCGCAGCTAAGACTGGTAATCAGACCATTGATGTAGATGGCGATAACTATTCTTATTCCTTTGGTACCACAGGCGCTACTAAGTACAAAGGTGTAAATGAGACCAAGAAGACTCTGTTAGTTTTAGGACGTAAGATCAAAGCTGACAAAGACTACAGATATCAGTCCTTTGGTGAAGATGGTAAAGAAGTTGCTGGTAAGGTTGGTGGATATTTAGTTAATACATCTGCTTCTATCATGAAGAAGAAGACCAACTTAAAAGATGCTGATGGTATGTACTACTGTACAGATGAATATGGTGTGGTAACATACTTTGGAAGTACTGCAAAGGCAAAATAATATAATTAGTAATTCCATAAATTTCGATAAGAAATTCTAATTGCTAAAAGAGGGTATTCAACAAAGCGTATCATAATTTGTTGAATATCCTCTTTATTTGTGTATTCATTTGTGTATTCAAGGATATAAGCTGTTAAAATTATATTCGCCCAAGACTGCTCAATCAAATTAAAAAATGTTGGAAATGTACTCGTTAAGTACACTTCCAACATTCAAAACAGAACTTCTTTGGCAATTAGAATTTCTTATTGTTAATTACAATTAGCTTTCTACAAAAACAGCCTCAATTTCTTTATTGCTGCCAACCTTGAAGCAACGATCATCGCCGTCTTTTGCTTTATTCTTATTCTTCTGAACACTACCAGAGGTATTTACAAGTCTGTACTGTGTTGTAGCAGTATCAGCAGCATCGGCTTTTACATCATAGTACTCATCGTAATCGTCGGCTTTTCCTGTCGGAATAGAGGAAGTTGCATTTACATCATCAAGAAACTCTTCTGTACTTAAGCATTCCAGTGCAGTAATTGTACCACTTGCATCTTTTGTAATCTTGATTACAGAATACTTGTCATCTTTAGATGCCTTTAATAACATGCCGCCTAAGTAATACTTATCGTCATCGATGCCTAATTTACCAGCACCCTTGGAGCTGCCCGATTTGTTGAATAAGAAGGAATAGTCCTCACCATCAATGGTTACGGTCTGCTTTCCTGTCTTCATAGCGCCGTCATCGCCGGAGCCAAAGTAATATAACTTATAATCAGCACCATATAAGGCAGAAACGTTATCCTTGAAGTTATCTTCTGTATCGAAATGCATATTAGCGATACCATCATCGCCCTTAATTTCGTCGATTTCAGTTGTGCTGCTTCCAACGAACTTAATTGCCTTCAGGCCACTCTTCATTACGCCATAAGAGTCAAATGCATATTTCTTGCCATTGATTGTTTTAACTTCAGAGGCAACTAATTTTCCATCCTTATCAGAATAATACCAGTTGTTTTCATCGTCTTCATAATCATCTGGGCTTAAATAAGAATCCGGAACAACCTGGAACCAGCCTTTTGTGACTCTTGCACCATCCTCAGGATCTCCATAGTATCTGTAACCGGTTGTATAAGAAGCTGAACCAGCGCTAGCTGTGGATGGAGTTGCATCCCAGTTAACCCACTCTGCATTCATTCGGCCATATTCGTCAAAACTGTATTTTCTGCCGTTGATGGTTTTTCCCTTCTCGTCGGTCATTTTCTTACCATTAGTTTTGAAATAGAAATAGCGGGTCTGGTCTTCGTCGTCAAACAGATTATTGCTGGAAAGCCCTGTATCTACATCGTCCCAGTTGTTGTCTGTAATATCAAGATAAGCCCATTCTCCAGCCTTCTGAGCACCATCATTTTCATCACCACAGTAATAAGTGCCTTCACGCCAGTCATCATCACCAGTTACTCTCTGGCCGTCTGTATCAATCCAGCCATAGAGCATCTGAGCCTCGTCGTTAAAGATGTACTTCTTGCCATTGATGGTCTTAAATGATGCACTGTTGCTGTTGGAAGAGCTCTTGTATGCTTTGCCGTTAGCTCCAAAATAATACCAGTAGTTTAACGGTTCATCACCATCGTCTCCATCATAGTCTTCATTTTCAATGGAAACCCACTGATTGGTTACCATAGCTCCGTTGGCATCCACATAATAGTAATTGCCATCATCATCTACCAGATAATCCGTAGCCATTTCACCATCTTCATTGAGCCAAAACCAGTTATTACCGGATTTTGCCCACTGTTCTGTTACTGCATCGCCATTCTTATCATAATAAACCCATGTACCATTTTCTTCCTGCCAGCCTGTAGCTGCAAGAGAAGTCATGGAAGCACCGATGGCAAGCAGTGCTGCTGCAGATAATACTGCAACTAATTTTGTCTGCTTTCTCATAATTAATGCACTCTCCTTTTTCTTTTTGAAATACTTTTTGAAATTCCTAATTGCATTACGAGGTAATTATACTTCCTATAAGGGAAATTAGGTGGAAGAAGAGTGTGATTAATAATTGATACTGCTTGATATACTAGATTTTATGATTAAATTACAGATTATAAGCTTTACATTAAAAATATCCATGTAACAAAGCTTGTCTGCATACAATGTATAATTAGTTCAAAAAATGAATATTTATTACGGCGATGTTATTGCTTTTTATCGAAAAATATACGTGTATTTTTATTGCTTTGATATTATATAAAATTGAAAGCAAGCCTTACTAATACCATCATATGCATTGATAAGACTTACTTTCAACTATATATTATACAATGAATTCCTGATATAAGCAAAATTAATGCTTCTAACTCACTCTAAATTATAAAGTTCATCAAGTGTAAAGAGTTTCATGTAAACCGACTGTTGAGCAATTAACTTTACTACACTATCGCTAAATCCTTTCTTCGAGTATAATATATACCCTTTCTTTCTATATCTGGAAAAGAGTTCGGAGCGTTGGATTAACAGTTCCAGCATATCCAGATCAAGAACTTCATTTCGATATTTGCATTCACCGAACAATGCAGTCTTATCTATATCGTTGATTCCCATTATATCAATCTCTTCCTGGCGCTTCAAAACCGGATTATTGCCCCACCATCTGCCAAGTTTTAATATATCATAAGGAAGTTTTTCCTGAGCGTTAAGCATAGCAACATGTTGCAGACACATTTTCTCAAATACCTTTCCCATATAATTCTGCAAATCGGGAACAATAATCTTTTCATAGGCTCGTTCCGGGCGTCTGGTATTAATGAGCAGCATACATTTCGGCACATAACGGTACCAGAAGCGGAACATATGATCCGCCAGGATATAACCGGTTTTCTTTTTGTTATCTTCTTCTGTAATGGCACTTTCCTTTTCGACTAACCCTAAAGAGATTAATGACTTAAGACATGCCGAAACATTTGAATTTTCCATTTGAACTTTATTAGATATTTCATTTAGTTTTGTAGCTCCCTGTGCGATTGCTTCAACAATAGCGTTATAATTGGCCGGTTCTTTTAATTCCTGCTTCATCAGATTAGCAGGCTCCTCGTAAAGATAGGCGTTAGGATTTAAATACATCTCCAAAATATTTTCCTTAATCGAAATAGAGTCATCTACCATTTCCAGGTATTGAGGAATTCCGCCAGTTATACCATATACGAGTGCCTTTTCTTCTGCTGAATATCGGGGCACAAATAAAGAAGACTCATAGTAATCTAATGGATAAAGCCGAAATTGTGCTGTTCTTCTTCCATATAGAGGACTTTGATATCCCAAAACCTGATTCTCCATAAAACTCATGGACGAGCCACATAGAATGAGCATAATATTACTGGTTTTCCATTCCTGATCAATCGTAGCCTGAAGAATTGAAGAAATACTTTTATCCGCCTGAGCCAGATAAGGATATTCATCAATAATAAGTAATATTTTTGATTCTTTCGCTTTTTGAGTAATATATTGTAAGGCAGTTCTAAAATCTTTGAATGATGGCATCAACGTAGCCTCTTCTTCACCTAAAAATGTCAGATAGGTAGCGGTGCTAAGAAGTTCCAGATTTATGGCTATACCGGCCTCTACTGCTGTCATATAGACAGCGGACTTGTCTTTCATAAACTCTTGTATCAATCTGGTTTTTCCTATTCTACGACGTCCGTAGATGACTGCCATTTGAAATGAGGTTTTATTGTATAACTTATTTAGTTCGTTTAATTCAGTTCTTCTTCCAATAAACATATAATTTCTCCATTATATTATAAGATATTATGCTATGAATGATTATAGTATAACATCTCATAGTAAATATAGCAATGCTAATTAATTAAGTCATTGTTTCAATATTTTTTACAATAGGAAACGAATAATCATACAATTATATTTATATTCATTTAAAAATTATAATAACATAAAAATGTTGCTATACTATATGCGTTGAATAAATTTTAATTAGTATTTAAAGATAAATATCAAATAGAGAGAAAAACCGTTAATTTATTATTATTTATTTCCTTTTGATTTCCCTTATAGAAAGTATAATCACCTCGTAATGCAATTAGAAATTTCGAAAAGTGTTTCAAAAAAAAAGGAAAGTGCATTTTTTTGAGAAAGCAGACAAATTTAGTTGCAGTATTATCTACAGCAGCTCTGTTAGCTATCGGTACTTCCATGACCTCCTTTTACGGCTCAGGGCTGGCAGAAAGAGAATGGTACATGGGGTTATTATGACAAGGATGGCTGTCAGGTAAGTGATCAGTGGTAGAAATCCGGTAACAACTGGTTTTATTTAAACAGTGATGGAGAAATGGCTACTGATACAATCATCGAGGATGACGATTATACGTATTATGTAGATACAAATGGTTCTATGATTACTAATCAGTGGATCCAGGTTGAAAATGAAGACAGCTACGGCGATGACGATCCTGATTATTTCTGGTATTATTTCCAGAGTAATGGCAAAGTATACAAAGCTCCAACAAGCGGAAAACTTCTTTTAAGAGCATTAATAGCAAAAAATATGCGTTTGACAACGAAGGTAAAATGCTGTATGGCTGGGTAAATGAGTCTTCTGAGCGTCAGACAGGTGATGATGCATGGACAAACGGACTTTATTTCTGCGGCGATGAGAATGATGGTGCCCAGGCTAGTGGTTGTGCTCTGATTGATGTTGTCGATGACAGACAGGATGATCGAGACCAGAGTTACTATTTTTATTTTGATGCCAGCAACAGTAAAAAAGTAAAAGCGACTGATGCTAGTGAATTAAAGAGCAAGACAATCAACGACTTAAAGTATAGCTTTAATGAATCTGGTAAGATGGTATCTGAGTGGGCAATGCCTAAGGCACCTGTTGATGCAGCTTCTGTCAGCAGCTATCACTACTTCAACTTACCAGAACAGGGGTGGAGAGCTAAAAGTTGGTTCAATGTAGTTCCTGAGAAAGATGTTTATAAAAGTACATACGATTATGACAGTGCAAAGTGGTTTTATGCAGAAAATGACGGTGACATCGTTAAGTCTAAGATCAAAACAATTAACAGCAAGAAGTATGCTTTTAATAGTAAGGGAGAAATGCTTAGTGGCGTTCAGGCTATGACTTCTATCTCAGATATTGTTGGAAATAAGGCCATTGATGATGCTGATTTAGTTGATGCTTTAAAAGATGGAACGTTAACATTTGATGGCTATAACGGAAAGTCTTACAAAATAGGTAAGTTCTTAGATAATCCGAAGTCTGCCGTAGGAAATAATAGTGCATATGTAGTAAATACTTCTGGTTCTATTATGAAGAATAAGAAGAACCTGAAAGATACAGATGACTATTAGTACTGCACAGATTCTAAGGGACATGTAACTGGTTATGACGAGACTAAGTGCGGTACTAAGAGGGATGACGGTACAGTTTATACCTGCAGTAATCCAAAACATCAGTAATTTTTCGCAATAGTAAGATTTAGAAATTCTAATTACCTAAGGGAAGTGGTATCACATTTTGTGTGATAACCCTCTTCTATATAAAATGGACCATAATACTAAAACAGGCGATGGTAAACCACCGCCTGTTTGGCAATTAGAATTTCTTATCAAAGCTGGTAGGATTATTAATCAAACCAAGATTTTACCACTTTACCATTAGAATCAGTCTGATAATGTCTATCGTCAGCATCTTTGATATCTTTCTTATTCTTCATGATAGTACCAGAAGTATTTACTAAGTAAGCGTTATCCTCTTCCTTAGCATCAACAATATTAGTACCATCAGCTGTAAATGCCTGATATCTGAAATCTTTATCAGCTTTAATCTTACGGCCCATTACTAACAGAGTCTTCTTAGCTTCTGTTACACCTTTGTACTTTTTAGCACCAGTAGTTCCGAAGGAGTAGGAATAGCTATCTCCATCGATGTCTATAGTCTGGTTGCCAGTCTTAGCTGCGCCGTCATCTCCACCACCAAAGTAGTATACTGCGTAATTATCAGGATTAAGAGTCTTAAGCTCCTCAAGTGCATCAGCGTCATCAACCTCTACCATGTTACCAACAATCTTTCCATCACTCTGAACATTTAATGCCCATACTCCACTAAGCATTTCGCCCTTTGCATTGAAAGCATATTTTTTATTGTTGATAGTTTTTAATACAGAGTAATAAACATTACCGCTGCCATCAGCATAGAACCACTTTGTGGAATCATCGTCGTAAGCGCTCTTGTTTACATTCTCTTCCGGAACAACTTTTACCCAACCCTTCTGTAATCTCCAGCCTTCATCAGCACCATTAAAATACTGATAACCGGAAATTGTAGCTGTATCAGGTGTGGAAACAGAATCTGTCCAGCCATCCTGCATTACGCCCTGATAATCAAATGCATACTTCTTGCTATTGATTGTCTTGATCGCATAAGTATCTGCATCGTCAGCTGCATATTTCTTACCATTTGAAGGATTGAAATAGAACCAGTAGGACTTATCTTCATCATCTTTTACAACATCAAGCTTCATCCAACCTGAAGCACGAGAACCATCATTCTCATCGCCGCAGTAATAATCGCCAGTCTGCCAAGCTTCGTCACCAGTAATTCTGGTGGCATCCTCTTTATTTACCCAACCATAAAGCATTTTGCCTTCACTGTCAAAAGCATACTTTTTATCATTGATTGTTTTGAAAGATGCAGATCCTGTTGATTTGTAAGCTTTACCATTTGCCTGGAAATAATACCAGTAAGCATCTGGCTCATCTTCATCGCCTGCATTCTCATTTTCAACTGCAACCCAAGCGTTAGTTACCATAGCACCATCAGAATTTACATAATAATAGTTAGTACCATCATCAATTAATTCATCAGTGGCCATTTCTCCATCGCTGTTCAGATAGAACCAACGATCTCCTGATTTTGCCCAAGTATCTGTTACCTGATCACCATCTTTGTTGTAATATACCCATGTACCATTTTCTTCCTGCCAGCCTGTAGCTGCAAAAGAAGTCATGGATGCACCGATGGCAAGCAGTGCTGCTGCAGATAATACTGCAACTAATTTTGTCTGCTTTCTCATAATTAATGCACTCTCCTTTTTCTTTTTGAAATACTTTTTGAAATTCCTAATTGCATTACGAGGTAATTATACTTCCTATAAGGGAAATTATGGGCAGTATTGGAAGGGGCGGAAATGCGTTGAAATACTGGGAATAAAAGTTGCAAAAATTCATAAAATCTTAAATAATATCCCAGCTTTTTCATGAGGGAAGCGGTTGCGGTATCTGAGTTAAAATGTTATACTGTGTAATAAAAGTAAATCAGTAAACCATAAATTGATGTGTTCTGGTAATATGCAGTTTGGAGAGGATAATTATGTCGTCAGTGAAAATTAATAAAAGTAAGAATAGTAAAAGTGATTCGGCACTTTTATCACATATAATAGATATTTTTACGTTTTTAATATTATGTTTGTTTCCACTTTTTGTAATGGATAAATATTATAATATATTACAGGCAAAATATTATTTTTATATTGGTTCAGTGATACTATTAGTTATAGCTGTTATTTTTGCGGGCTGTATAGAACACAATAAGCTGGAAAAGTATATTACATCTTTTAAGTGGAACGACTTTATAAAGAAATTTTCTGTTACGGATGTCGCACTGCTGGTCTTTCTAATCATCGCGGGTATCTCAACGATAAGTTCCGATTACGTATATGAATCTTTTTGGGGGAATGAAGGGCGGTTTTCAGGGCTCTTCTTACTCTGTTTGTATGGTGTGGCATATTTTTGTGTTACCAGATTCGGAAAATTAAAAAGATGGTATTTAGATGCCTTTTTAATTGCAAATATGCTGGTTTGCATATTCGGGATTACAGATTACTTTAAGATGGATCTTTTACATTTTAAGGTGGGCATGCTGGAAGAACAGAAATTTATGTTTACCTCAACGATCGGTAACATTAATACATATACTGCACTGGTAGGGATGGTGACCGCAGTATCGGCAGTATTATTTGCAGTGGAAGATAAATGGAAAAAACAGAGCTTTTATTTTGTCAGTCTTGTGATCAGTTTTTTTGCACTGGTTATGGGCATCAGTGATAACGCCTATTTATCATTAGCAGCTTTGTTTGGATTCCTTCCGCTGTATCTATTTAAGAATAAGAAAGGAGTAAAATCCTATTTATTAATTCTTACTGCATTTTTTTCGGTAATCCAATGCATCGACTGGATTAATACTGGAATGGGAGATAAAGTATTGGGAATCGACAGTGCTTTTAATATAATAGTTAAATACGACGGATTATTATTGATTGTAACAGCTCTTTGGATTATTTGCGCCGTTGTTTATGGGTTAGATTATTTATATGCAAAAAAGAAGAGCCGGGATGTGGAGATACGTGGCGGAGATTCTGAAGAGAATGGGAAAAAGTTAACCGGCTATGGCGCTTTGCGAATTATCTGGCTGGCGATATTGATTATCTGTATTTTAGGAATTGGATATGCCTTATATGATGTGAATATCCAGGGGAACACGGAACGATATGGAGCCATTGGTGGTTACCTGTTGTTTAATGATGACTGGGGGACTCACAGAGGCTATATCTGGCGAAATGCTATGGAATGCTTTGAGCAATTTCCAGTGATGAAAAAGATATTTGGCTTTGGGCCTGATACCTTTGGAATCGTTTTGTTGGATAAGACAAAGGGAAATATTTATGGCCAAATTTTTGATAATGCCCATAATGAGTATCTGCATTATCTTATTACAGTAGGAATTACAGGATTAATGGCGTATCTTGTTTTTATAAGTTCTTTTGTAGTTCGAGTTATTCGTAAAGCTGGAAAAAATCAGTATATTGTAGCGGCTTTTTTTGCAGTGCTGTGTTATAGTACACAGGCATTTGTTAATTTGAATTTACCAATTGCAACTCCGGTCATGTGGATGTTTCTGATGCTGGGTGAATTGGGCATTAGAGAACGTTACAGACAGTCTGGAAGTAAGGATAAAGGAAAATGAGAAATTACGAGCAATATAAAAGGCTGATAAAATTATTTTCATCCTCTGTGATTGTACTGTTGGAAGTTAGTGCTTATTGGATTGTATGGCATCGCTATTATAATAATCTTATCATGGCCCCCTTTTTCAGGCGGGGAAACTGGTTGATGGTAGCGGTATACGGAATTTTATTACTATTCTTCTTAAAAACCTATGGAGGTTTGAAGATCGGGTTTTATAAGACTGGTAATGTGATCTATTCACAAATTCTGTCGATTCTCTTTGTTAACATTATTACTTACCTGCAGATCGCGTTACTTGCCTTGGGATTTCCACCGGTCGGCGTAATGTTTCTCATGACTTTGACTGACGTTGTATTAATTGTTTTATGGGCATTTATTTTCCAGGCAGTATATGAGAAAATGTTTCCGAGAAAGCGTATGCTGTTGATATACGGAGATATTCCGGCATTTCATTTACAGGAAAAGATTAATTCAAGGGAAGACAAGTACCAGATCTGTGGGGCTGTGCATATCCGGATTGGCATCAGGCGGATTATGGAGATGGCAGGAGATTACGATGCAGTAATTATAGGAGATGTTCCATCGCATGAAAGAAACTGTTTGATGAAGGAATGTTTTGGTGCATCGATAAGAAGTTATACAGTCCCTAAAATATCGGATATTCTTTTAAGCTCATCGGTGGAGCTTAATATATTTGATTCGCCGTTATATCTTTCCAGAAATGAGGACTTAAAGGTTGAACAGAAGTTTTTTAAAAGACTGATAGACATACTTTTTTCAGCGCTGGGATTGATTGTAACATCGCCATTTTGGGCAATTATATCGATCATGATTAAATGCTCGGACAGAGGCCCTGTGTTTTATAAACAGCTGCGTTTAACCAAAGATGGAAAGGTCTTCGAGATATATAAATTCCGAACAATGGTTCAAAATGCAGAGGAAGATGGAGTCGCAAGGCTAGCATCAGAATCTGATCACAGGATTCTCCCGGTGGGACGTTTTTTAAGAATGACCAGATTAGATGAACTTCCCCAGTTGATCAATATACTGAAGGGGGAAATGTCAGTTGTAGGTCCGCGTCCAGAACGTCCGGAACTTGCAGCTGAGATTGAGAAGGAGATTCCTGAGTTTTCCTACCGCCTTAAAGTTAAGGCCGGCTTAACCGGTTATGCGCAGGTTTACGGGAAGTATAATACGACTGCGTATGATAAGCTGAAGCTGGATCTTACTTATATAAGGAAGTATTCCGTTTTCCTGGATCTTAAATTGATTCTTATGACACCTAAGATTATGCTTTTGAAAGAAAGCACAGAGGGAGTAAAGGAAAGCCCGGCTGAACAATCAGCAAGAGAGGAAGCAGCGGCGGCTAGTTTAAAGGATTGATTTAGGGTTATATGGTGGTCAATGGAAAAAATGTAAGAAGGAAATTGACACATTTTGTTTGAAAAGTTGATTAATAAGTGATTAGGTGGTATACTATCCGAAGGTTTAGATCGCATAAGCGCGATTATGGGAAGTACCCACGGAAAGGGCTTTAAATGGCTGATAACACGCAAGAAGGCGCCCAGACAGACTGTATTCGGGTTCTGCATTTTGTCTCCACTCTGAGCCGCGGAAGCGGTGTTATGAGTGTGATTATGAATTACTACAGGCATATTGATCAGAATGAGGTCCAGTTTGATTTTCTGCACTTTGTTGCCTGCGAGGATTCATATATAGAGGAAATACGGGCATTAGGCGGTAGAATCTACTGCATTGATAAGCCTGGAAGTTCTTTTCAGTCCGTAAAACAGCTGGATTTATTTTTTCGGTTACATGCTGAAGAATATACCTGGCTGCATAACCATGAAGTATACTTGACATTTTTGCTAAGGCCTATCGCTAAAAGATATGGATTGGAAAAGTTTATTGTTCACTGTCATGCTACGAAATACTCGGATAAGACGCTTCATGCAGTGAGAAATCGGATATTGTGTTTGCCGATCCGGTTTATGAAAGTGGATAGATTTGCATGTTCAGAAGCGGCAGGAAAGTTCTTGTATGGAGAGAAAATGCTGAAGGCTGGGAAGGTATTTATCATGCACAACGCGATCGATTGTGAAAAATTTCGGTTCCGTCCAGAGCTGAGAGAACGGCTTCGGAAAGAGATGGGGCTGGAAGGGAAGTTTGTGATTGGGCATGTGGGGAGATTTGAGAGGCAGAAGAATCATGAATTTTTGATTGAGGTGTTTGCTGAAGTAAAGAAATCAATACCCCAGGCAGTATTATTACTAATCGGAGATGGAAGTCTAAAAGAGCGGATTAAAAGCAAAGTAGTAGAGGCCGACTTGAAAACTTCCGTCATTTTTTTAAGGCAACGAAACGATGTGAATGAAATGCTTCACGTAATGGATGTTTTTGTCCTTCCATCTTACTATGAGGGGCTTCCAGTATCTTGTATTGAGGCTCAGGCTAATGGTTTGCCCTGTGTTATTTCGGGGACTATTACGAAAGAAGTATGTATTAATGAAAATGTTACTGTCTGTAATTTAGAAAATCCCCCCTGTGTTTGGAGCGAGTTACTTAAGCATTTAACCAATCAAACGATATCTCAAAGAATATTAAGACAAGATTCTATACTAAAAAATGGATATTGTTTAAAAAGCGAATCAGCAATACTTAGAAAAAAATATTTAGGTGGTTATAATGGATAAAATCAAAAATTATTATATGGGTTTTCAACACTATCAAGCACTCCTTTATGAATTGGTTATAAGGGATATTAAGGTTCGATATAAGCGCTCTTTTTTAGGCTTGTTATGGACTGTTATTAATCCTATCCTTACTATGGCTGTCATGACAATCGTATTCTCTAAATTATTCCGATTTCAAATCGAAAATTATACTACTTATTTTTTAGTTGGAAATATCCTTTTTACCTTTTTTACAGAAGCAACAAATAACAGTATGCATTCTGTGTTGGATAACAGTAATTTGATAAAGAAGGTGTATGTTCCCAAATATTTATTTCCAATATCAAAAGTAATGTCTAGTGTAGTCAATTTATTTTTCTCTTTTATTGCGTTAATAATAGTTATGATAGCAACACGTGTTCCATTTCAGGCTACTATGTGGTTAACTCCTATTGTACTCTGCTACATAATTATGTTTGCAGCTGGAATCGGATTGATTTTGGCAACAGTTATGGTGTTTTTCAGGGATATTGCTCAATTATACAGTATCGTCACTCTTTTATGGATGTACCTGACTCCTATATTTTATCCAGTTGATCTTTTGATGGAAAATGCACCATGGGCATTAACCTTTAATCCGATGTATCATTATATTGATTTTATGCGAAAACTGGTTCTTGATGGAACACTCCCTAGCATAAGTGAAAATATGCTTTGTCTTTCAATTTCAGTGATTACACTGCTGATTGGATTAATTGTATTTTACCGTAAACAAGATAAGTATATTCTCTACATCTAATAAGGAGCAGAAATGAGTAATATAGCAATAAAAGTAAATGATATATCAATGATGTTTAATAAAAGTTCAGAAAAAATCGATAGTTTAAAAGAATATATGATCAAACTGGTAAAACGTCAGCTCATGTTTGAAGAATTTTGGGCGCTTCAAAATATTTCGTTTGAAATAAAAAAAGGCGAAGCAGTTGGTATTGTCGGTTTAAATGGATCTGGTAAGAGTACTTTACTAAAAACAATTGCCAAAGTATTAAAGCCAACAAAGGGAGAAGTAGAAGTAGTTGGAACAATAGCTCCATTAATAGAATTGGGGGCTGGATTTGACTCAAACCTTTCTGCACGTGAGAATATTTTTTTAAACGGGGCTGTGATTGGCTATAATCGTACGCAGATGCGTGAAAAATTTGAATCTATTATGGATTTCGCTGAATTATGGGATTTTGTTGATGTTCCTATTAAAAACTTTTCTTCTGGTATGGTTGCCCGATTAGGGTTTTCGATTGCAACTTCTAATATGCCAGATATATTAATTGTTGATGAGATATTAGGTGTAGGCGATTATAAATTTCAAAGAAAATGCGAAGAGCGTATGAGTAAAATAATTGACAACGGCGCAACTATTGTATTTGTATCTCATTCGATTGAACAAGTTCGTGAAGTGTGTTCCAGAGCAATCTGGTTAGAAAAAGGCCATATGCTTATGGATGGATCTGTAGATGAAGTTTGCGATAAATATTCGGAAAGCTAAAAAAGGTGACAAAATGCAATTTGATTTTTCTAAGCAGCCCGGTTGTATACAGATTAATGATAATATTGCTGAAACTATCCCTGCATTAGTCAGCGTTATAACTCCATACTATAACGCTGCAGAATACTTTGAACAGACTTATTATAGTGTGATAAATCAAACGTTTCCATGGTTTGAGTGGATTATAGTAGATGACGGCAGCAAAGATGGTGCCTTAGTACTTGATAATTTTCAAAGAAAAGATTCCAGAATAAAGGTAATACATCAGACCAACCAGGGGCAGGCAGCAGCTAGAAATGCGGGAATTAATGCATCAAAAACGGATATTATCATTCCTCTTGATGCTGACGATTTAATAATACCAACATTTTTAGAAGTACTGTATTGGGCACTGTTAAAGAACCCTGATGCTTCTTGGTGTTATAGCGACTCAGTTGGATTCCAGGAACAGGAATATATATGGGCTAAAAGCTTTTCTGTTGATAGGCTAACATATAATAATTTTCTTGTCTGTACTGCTGCAATACGAAAAAAGGATTTGGAATTGATCGGAGGTTATGATTCCTCCTGTAAACATTATGATGAAGACTGGAAATTATGGTTGGATCTCCTTTCTCAAGGAAAGTATCCAGTACATATTAATGTTCTGGGATTTTGGTATCGACGAACTTCCAATGGAATGGGGAGCCAGGTTCGTATGGATAAAAAACTCAAAATCCAGTCGGATGATATGATTCGTCGGTCAGCGCAAAGCGTTAACAAGGAAATTAAAGCAATTGAATATCCTAAAGCTTGTGTTACAAATCGATTTTTGCAACCTGTGTTAAGTGATTTTTCCTTGAAATTACCGCCAAAAGAAAAAAAGCATATTTTAATGATTTTTCCTTGGCTTGAAATGGGGGGTGCTGATTTATTTAACCTGGAAATTGTGAAAAAGTTAGATAGAAAAAATTATGATTTAACAATTATTACCACCGTTACCAGTGCAAATACTTGGCGTCAGCGTTTTGACGATTACGTGCCGGAAATATTCTCTCTTCCGGATTTTATGGACGTAGTGAATTACCCGGAATTTGTCTCCTATATAATAAAAACCAGACGAACAGATTTAATCTTTTTATCGAATTCGTATTATGGATATTACCTTCTCCCTTGGATTCGCAACAGTTTCCCGAATCTGGCAGTATGCGACTATGTGCATATGGAAGAATGGTACTGGCGCCGTGGCGGTTATGCCCGTGTGGCTGGGATATTTGGAGATTATTTAGACAAAACCTATGTATGCAATGAAGGGACTCGAAACGTATTGATCAATTCCTTTGGCAGGAATTCGGAAACTGTAAAGACTTTATATATCGGCGTGGATTCTCAATACTACTCACCGAAAAATTCAGTTACAGGAAAAATATATCAGATGTTTGACATAGATACTAAGAGGCCAATAGTCCTCTTTCCTTGTCGTATCCACCCACAAAAAAGACCCTTTTTAATGTTAGAGATTGCACGGGAAATAACAGAACAAGGTAGCGATGCCGCATTTGTTGTTGTTGGGGACGGGCCGCAGTTAGGAGAATTAAAGAATGCCGTTACACAGCTTGGACTTAGCAATACGGTATATTTTGCTGGCCGTCAAGAAGATATGCGTCCATTCTATTCAGATGCTGCAATTACCCTAATATGTTCTCTTAAAGAAGGTCTAGCTCTCACTGCATATGAATCACTGGCTATGGGAACACCGGTTATCACATCAAATGTCGGCGGACAGGCGGAACTGATTGATGATTCAGTCGGAGTGGTTATACCGTTACTGCAAGAGGAAGCAGAAGCACTGGATTGCCGTAAGTTTATGCCAGAAGAACTTAATTTATATACGACTGCTATTACTAAATTACTAAATAAAAACAATGAAACGTATTATCAAAGCATTTGCAAGAATTGCAGAACGCGAATACTGGCTAGATTTTCTACAGATCTTATGATTCGAAAGTTGGAATATGAGTTTAAGATGCTGTGCAACAAATCTACCTTGTCAGTTCAAAGTACTCCAGAAAATTTTAAAATAGCACAAGAACTCGCTACTCTTTATACAGAATATGAATTGCTCGAAACGTATGCAAAAAATGTATCACAGCCGTTAGATACAAAAAATGAGTTAATCAGGATTGCTAATTCGAAATGGGGAAACAGAATTATTAAAATTGCTTTTAAACTGAAACTAAACAAATTATTCCATTAGATCAGGAGAAATTATTGCAATGAGCGGTGAGGAAAATAGAAATCTTTTTGAAAAACTAAAAACATATGTACAATCTCATACAGTAGATGAAATATTATTTCTTGGATTAAAGCATTTCTTCGATATAGATAATGATATACCTCTTGAAGTGCTTATTGAAAAATATAACTCTGAAAAGTTCAATGAATTAAATGAAAAGTTACACTATTTTAAAAATAATATAGAAGACATTAACGAAAATTTTCGTGAATATGAAAAGGTTTATAATAGCTTAAAGGAAGAAAAAAGTAAAAACGTTTTTGCAAATATGCTATGTGCAAAAGTATTTATGGATATCTCTTTTGTCAGAGAGGCCTACGATTCGGATGATATATACTTTGATTTATCCATTTGGAACGAATTATCTAATGAGGTTTATGTTGATTGCGGTGGGTATACCGGAGATACTGCTTTATCTTTTATCTGTCATTGTCCTAATTATCATAAAATTTTCGTTTTAGAGCCAATGGCTGAAGCAGAAAAGCTTTGTAAGAGCAATTTGCAATGGTTCATTCAGGATGACAATGTTGCGGTAATGAACTGCGCCGCTTATGATCAAGATACCCGCTTAACATTTAACGAAAAACACGGTACTGGAGATAGTTGTATTGATGAAAATGGTGAGACTTCTGTCATGGCAAAATCTTTAGACCAAATTATATCGGAACCTATAAGCTTTATTAAAATGGATATAGAAGGTTCTGAAAAAAAGGCTATAATGGGCGCAAAAAAGCATATTGCACAAGATGCCCCTAAAATGGCTATATGCGTATATCACTTGAAAGACGACTTTTGGAAAATACCACAATTAGTTTTAAATATTAATTCAGATTATGAATTTATTTTTAGGCAGCATCGGCCTGATGTTTTTTCTGAGACAGTAATGTATGCAATTCCCAAGCACTCAAATAAGCAGGTTTTGGCAAACCATGGAACTAATTTAAATTACTATCGTATGAAAAATGCATTAAATCAGTTGCATCTAATTTCAACAGACGAATATGAAAATTTAATAACAAATATTAAGGATAAAGCATGGTATCTTTATCAAATTCGTATGCACATTAAAGAGATAGAACACCTACGTTGCGTACAGGCAAATTCTGAAGATCGCTTTAATACATTAGAAAAACAGTATCAGGAACAAAAATCATGGTTGGATGAATTGCAAGCGGCGAAAGACTATCTAGTAGCACAAAATATGACTTACTCACAGGAAATGAAAAATTTAAACATTTCATTGGCCGAACAAATAAAATGGACTGAAAGTTTACAAAAAGGGAAAGACTATCTAGAAAATCAAAATGCTGATTTGATAAAAGAAATAGAAGCTTTGCAAAATATTTTAAGTGACCAAAAAATTTGGAGTGAAGAACTACAAAAGGGAAAAGATTACTTAGAAGGAGTTACTCAACGGTTAGAACGAGATTATTCAAAATCTAAAGAACAATGTTTAAACTATGAGCAGACTATTTCTGAAGTAGAAAATAACCTAGCAAAATTGCAGTATAAATATAATCGAGTTGTTAATGACAATTTGATTAAAAAAATAATCAAATTGAAAAAAATAGAATTATAGGGGTGGAGCATGAATTTTGATTTTACAAAGGAACCAGGACTTAAGCTAATCAATCGTTTTTTAGAAAATGATGTAGAACCTTTAGTTTCTATCATTACTCCCTGGTATAATGCAGAGAAAGACTTTATTCAAACCTTTCAGTGTGTCATAAATCAAACTTTTCCATGGTTTGAATGGATCATAATTGATGACGGTAGTACAAGTTTAACCGGACTTAAATTATTGGAAGAACTAAAGGAAAAAGACAGTAGGATTAAGGTTATTCATAAAAATAATGGTGGAATAGCTAGTGCACGGAACTTGGGAATCAGTACCGCAGCTACTGAGTACATTGTTCCTTTAGATGGAGATGACTTAATTTCCCCTAACTATTTGGAGATGAATTATTGGGCTTTAAAATTAAATCCCGATGCTTCCTGGAGCTACACCAATTGTGTCGGGTTCCAAGGACAGGAATATCTATGGAAAAAGACTTTTTCGAGTGAAGTCATGAAAACTGATAACCTTTTAACCTGCACTGCTATGATCCGCAAAAAAGACTTACTTTCAATTGGTTGCTATGAGGAGGTTGAAAAACATTATAATGAAGATTGGCTTGCATGGTTAAAATTATTGGCAAAAGAGAAAAGACCGGTTCATATAAATGAATATGGATTCTGGTATCGCCGTTCGAATGCGGGTGTATTATCATTAGTTAATGATAATACAGAATTACAGGAACGTGCAAAAAAAGTAATACTCCAGGCTGCCAAGCAGGTTAAGAAAGAAATAAAAGCTATTGAATATCCATTTTCGGATACCGCAAATAGCTTTACTGCGCCTAGAATCAGCCAATGGCCAGAAGTTTTTTGCAATGATTCGGGTAAAAAAAATATCCTATTTATTATTCCCTGGTTGGAGATGGGGGGAGCAGACTTATTTAACCTTCAGCTTGTAAAAAAAATTAATCGAAATAAATATAAGGTGAGTATCCTTACTACAGAAAGAAGCAATAACACGTGGCAACAATTATTTGAGGAATATGTTTCGGATATTTTTAATTTGCCTAATTTTTTAAAGTTGGAAGATTACCCTGAATTTATTCATTATTTTGTCAAGGCTCATTGCGTTGATATTTTATTAATTAGTAATTCTTACCTTGGATACCATTTAGTACCTTGGCTTCGTGAGCAGTTCCCGCATATTGCAGTTGTTGATTATGTACATATGGAAGAATGGTATTGGCGCAATGGCGGCTACGCCCGACTTTCTGGAGTCTTGGGCAACCTTTTGGATAAAACCTATGTTTGCAATGAGAGGACCCGTCAAGTCTTAATTAACTCATTTAACAGGAAACCAGAAAGTGTAAAAACAATTTATATTGGAGTTGATCAGAATCAGTTCAAGGCAGAAAAAACTCGCAAAGGAAATATAAGAAAACAGTATAGTATATCAAACCACTCACACATCATCCTGTTTCCATGCCGCTTGCATCCTCAAAAACGTCCTTTTTTAATGTTAGAAATTGCAAAAAGACTACAAAAAGATGAGAGTGATTACACTTTTATAATTGTTGGTGATGGTTGTCAGCTATCGGATATGGAGGCGTATGTAAATAAAAACAATCTTCAAAATACAGTAATATTTGCTGGAAGGCAACAAGATATGCGGCCTTTTTATGAAGATGCCAGCTTAACGTTAATATGCTCACTAAAAGAAGGACTTGCCCTTACAGCCTATGAGTCGTTAGCAATGGGAACCCCTGTAATAACCTCTGATGTGGGCGGTCAAGCTGAACTAATAAACGAAACTGTTGGAAGAGTAATTCCTTTGCATCAGAAAGAAGACTCTGATTTAGATAATCGAGATTTCAGTGATACAGAAATCACTCTCTATGAAAATGCAATTATTGAACTGTTGTCTGACCCTCAAAAATATAGTCAGTTATGTAAAAATGCAAGAACTCGAATTGAGGAAGGCTTTTCTACAGATATAATGGCAAGCAACATGGAACAGGAATTTGAGAACTTACTGGCCAACAAAAATTTAATACAAATCAGGAATGAAATAGGTGAAAAATTAAAATGTGTATCCCCACTCCCTATGGATTATTATACCTTATACCAAGAATATGAAAAAGCCAAATTAGAACAGGAAGAAGTATGGAGTGCTAGAGAGTGGTTTCGTACACTATATGAACAGGAAAAAGAAAAAAATCAAAACTTTGAACGAGTTAAATCCATGCGCTCCTGGAAGCTAACACAATCTTTTCTATCCCTTATAAGTAATACATCAATTGGTAAATGTGTCGTTTACGCAAGGAATTTATTAATGAAGAGGTAAGACGGGTGAAAAATGTAAAGTATTTATGTATTTCTATTTTATTGGTATTATTTTCAATATTCACTTACTTAAAACCAGTTTTTATGGTTTCACAACTAAACGATATATATTTAACATTAATACGAACCAATGAAAAAAATATAATGTCTGCAGGATCAGAGGTGCGTATCGCAAGAGTGTTACTTAATGATACTCAGATAGTAACGTGGGATCAATTTGAAAAAAGTGATGGTTGGATTGAAGATGGTGAATTACTAGCGTCTTATGAACAAAATATACAGGCTACAGCCAGTATTAAGCTAAAAGATGTATCGAAGATACAGATAGAGTTTATTAAGCAAAAAGGTTCTGGTTTTTTAGCTATTTATAACGGCGGGCATTTGGTGGATCAATTAGATTTGTATTCTAATACAGATTGGGAAAAGGAAGTTTGGAATTATGATATACCTACCGTGTTTAATCCATTAGTTCGTATTGATATTATATTAGAGTTATTAATAATATTCTTTTTTGCCTTAAAGATGGCATGCAAAATATTTTTGTCTAACCAAAATCATGCTAAGTCTAATAAGAAAGTTCAAAATAAAGCTAGAATATCTAAGTTGATGTCATTTTTTGTTATATTACTGTTTTTAATATTGGGATTTTACAAAAATATATATCATAGTTCAGAATATGCTTTATTTGATACATGGCAAGCTGATTCTGAAGATTTAGTATTTGGAAGAATAGTAAATTCAGAGAATTATGGTTTTTTTTCCAATAGTGGGTTGTTAATAAAATCTTCTTCTCAAGATGCAAAAACATGCTATCTTACTAACAAACCACTTGAAAACTATGAAATATATAATAGCCAAATCGGATTACAAGGCCATTTTTTCAGTCTATTAAATTCTATTTTACCAACTAGTAATTTAATTAAAACACAATTATATTATTTGATAAATTGTATTTTGTTGATTTTAGTAATTTACGGATTGTATAATTGGATTTTTAAAGAACTCGGACCAACATCTGCATTTTTTGTAATATTATCGTTTATATTAAACTCCTGGATAACTATGGGAGCACGTAATATGTATTGGGTAATATGGACATTACTATTTCCAATGATGGGTGTGGCTCTGATTTTACAAAAAGGTGATATAAAAAATCATAAATATAAGGTATATCTATTTACTTTTATATCAGTTTTTATTCGAGCAGCTTGTGGATTTGAGTTTATTTCAACAGTTTTAATAAGTATTGAGTTACCTATTATTTATTATGCAATAAAAAATAAGTATAAACTAAAATTATTTTTAGAAACGGTTATTAGGATAGGAATATCCGGGTTAATTGGATTTCTAGTAGCTTTAATTATAAATCTATACCAAAAAGCTAATTATATGGGAAATCTTTCTGTTGCGGCATTAAGCCTAAAAAATAATATAGCTTATCGGACTGGGTTATTTAAAGGAAATTATGATGAGATTATTGAAAAAAGTTTAAATATACCATTACAAAATGTAATAAAAATTTATTTCAAAGAAGGTAATTCTATTATTTTAGGGTATCCTATGATCTCTCTAATTGTACTTTTAATTATTTTTACTATTATACTTTTTGTAATGAAGTATCTTCATAAAATTGATACAAAACAATATCGATCACTTTTTGCATTTAATATTATGACTTGGATATCATTATCAGCACCATTATCGTGGATTGTTTTAGCTAAAGCACATTCATATGTTCATCAACATATTAATTATATACTATGGTCAATTCCGTGTGTATTTTTAATATTTGCTTTCGTCGGCGCTATGCTGAAAGAACTTTTTTCCCTATATACAAAAATAGTACCACTAAAAGCAAAAAATATTTATTTAACCGTTCTGCTTTCAATAATATTATGTAGCGCTCTACAAATATTTGCAGGTATCTTTTCATGGTCTAATAATCTACACAGTTTAGAGAGTGCAGTAAAAAATGGGAATACCCTTGTTGAAAATAATGATTTACTTATTGTAGAAGATTCAGGATATCTTTATTGCCGCCAAAGTAAAAACTATGGTAGTAAAGACCGTTATTTTTTACATATCTATGAAGAAAATAATGATGCATTTTTAAATTTTGATTTTTATTTTGATGACAAGAAAATAGCTATTCCTATCTGGGAAAATTTTAAACTTGCGAAAATAAAGATTACCAATAAAAATATTAGTAAGATAGAAATTGGACAATATAATCAGTTTGGAAGACCATGGGAAAAGACTATTACTTATCCCTTATCTGCTAATATAAATTAACTTTTAAGAGAGTGAATACTAATTATGTGTATATATAACAATATTATCATCGGCGCAGGTCTATACGGCCTATACGCTGCAAATTTCTTAGCACACCAATCGAAGAGTAGTAAAATCTTAGTCCTGGAACATGATTCAACGCCCTTCCGTCGTGCGACGTATATTAACCAGGCACGTGTCCATATGGGGTATCACTATCCACGTTCCTATTCAACGGCTATAAAATCAGCTCATTATTTTAACCGTTTTATGGAAGACTATTCTTTCTGCGTATTGACAAAATTTGATCAAATTTATGCAACCTCTGCGGATTTTTCATGGACAAATGCGTTGCAATTCAAAAAATTTTGCAACAACGCTGATATTCGGTGTGATGACATAAATCCAAACAAATACTTTAATCCTGGTATGTGCGATGGTGCTTTTCTGACTGAGGAATATACGTACGATGCTGATATTTTAAAAAAGTACCTATTAAATCAATTGTCTCAATATCCAAATGTAGAAATTTGTTATAATGCAAGAATCAATAAAATAACTAAAAAATCAACATACTTTGAGTTAACAATGAACGATGGTACTACATATGAAACAGATTTTTTGTTGAATGCTACCTATGCTTCCACTAACCAAATCAGCAGTATGCTTGGATATGAGCCATTTAAAATCAAATATGAATTGTGTGAAATCATTTTATGTAATGTAACAGAAAAATTAAAAAATGTAGGTATTACCGTGATGGATGGTCCATTCTTCTCCATTATGCCGTTTGGAAAAACAGGGTATCATTCGCTGACTTCTGTAACATTTACTCCTCACATAACCAGTTATGACGCTGTACCTACTTTTGACTGTCAGAAGAAGAGTAATGGAGGGTGTTCACCAAAGCAGTTGGGAAATTGCAATGATTGCCCTGCTAAACCAGAAACGGCTTGGCCTTATATGTCTAATTTGGCAACAAAATATTTAAAGGAAGAGTATGGTTTTGAGTACTCCCATTCCCTTTTTTCCATGAAACCAATTTTAAAGGCTTCCGAAATTGATGATTCAAGACCTACTGTAATAAAACAGTATTCTACAGATCCTACTTTCATCAGTGTATTATCAGGAAAAATTAATACGGTCTACGATTTAGATGAGGTGCTTAACAATGCTACTAAATAAAGAAAAAAATTTTATATCGGCTGTTGTATATGTCTATAATCAAGAAACACAGATATATCGTTTTCTTGAATTAGTTAATGAGACTCTTCGTAATAGTTTTGAGAAGTATGAAATTATATGTGTAAATGATGCTTCTACAGACGGAAGTATAAAAGAAATAAAAAGATATGCTTCTACGGTCAAAGGGAATGTAATCAGCATATTAAATATGAGTTTTTATCAGGGACTTGAACTATCCATGAATGCTGGCGTTGATCTGGCTATTGGGGATTTTGTCTTTGAATTTGATTTACCACATGCATCATATTCTTCTAACCTGATTATAGATGTTTACCAGCGTTCTCTACAAGGCTATGATATCGTCGCAGCCGCACCACTTCATGGGAAACGCACATCTTCAAAAATATTTTATGCTGTGTTTAATCGTTTGTCTCACACTCAGTATCTTCTGCGTACAGAATCTTTCAGAATTTTGTCACGACGCGGAATTAACCGGGTTCATTCTATGAGCAGGACAATTCCATACCGGAAGGCTGTTTATGCAAATTGTGGTTTAAAGACAGATGTAATTACATATGATAATGAGAGCTATTCGTCGTTTCAAGATAAAGATACCCTTCATAAGCAAAAGGATACTGCTTTAGATGCTATGATACTTTATACAGATATTGCATACCGTTTTTCTATGGTCTTTGCTTATATTATGATGTTTATTACTACCCTTACAGGAATTTATACAGTTTGCATTTATATTGGCGGACGTCCTGTAGTTGGTTGGACAACTACTATGCTTTTCCTGTCTTTTGCCTTTTTGGGTCTCTTTGTAATATTAACAATCATCATAAAATATATGTCCTTAATACTAAAAATAAATTTTAATAAACAAAAGTATATTATAGAATCCATAGAAAAAATCACTAATTAAAGAGGATCTGCTATATGAAAACGATGTTAGTTGGTTATACAGGCTTTGTTGGTTCCAATTTATCCTGCCAATATGATTTTACAGAAAGGTATAATTCTAAAAATATTGAAGATGCATATGGGAGTAAACCTGATTTATTAATCTATGCTGGAATTCGTGCTGAAAAATATCTTGCAAATCAATATCCCAATAAAGATTTGAGAAATATTGAAAATGCTTTTTATAATATTCAGCAAATTCAGCCTAAAAAGCTAGTATTGATTTCTACTATTGATGTTTATAAAAGCCCAATAAACGTTAATGAGGATACTCCCATAATTTCTGAAGATTTGCAACCTTATGGAGCCAATCGTTATTATCTGGAACAGAAAGTTAGAGATGATTTTCCAGAAACTTTAATTATTAGACTGCCAGGCCTCTTTGGTAAAAATATAAAAAAGAATTTTATATATGATTATATACATTATATTCCGTCCATGATCCAAAATGAAAAGTTTGGAAAACTTGCAACTGTCAGACACGAACTTAATAACTATTACAAATTGCAGGATAATGGATTTTATAAATGCAGTGACATATCTTGTGAAGAAAAAGAAGCACTTAAAACTATTTTTAAAGAACTGGGATTTTCTGCACTTAATTTTACGGACAGCCGTGGTGTATTTCAGTTCTACAATTTGAAACATCTGTGGAATCATATTAAGTATGCATTAAAAAATGATCTTTATCTTTTAAATTTAGCCACTGAACCAATCGGCATTGCGGAGTTATATCATTATTTGGAAGGCAAAAAGTTTCAGAATATAATATCAAATAATCCACCTTATTATGATTTCAAGACTAAGCATGATACACTTATGGGCGGTAAAAGAGGTTATATTTTTGATAAGGATAATGTTTTAGCCGAAATCAAAACATTTATACAGGAGCAATCATGTTAAAATTATCAATATCAAATATTAGTTGGGATTCAAAATACGATCAGGAGATTTACAAATACCTTCTTGATAATAATATTCAGGGACTTGAAATAGCACCTACCAGAGTTTTTCCAAATAATCCATACGAATGCGTAAAAGAAGCACATGATTTCAAAGAGTATTTATCAAAATCCTATCATTTGAAGATTTCCTCTATGCAATCTATCTGGTACGGAAAGACAGAGAAAATGTTTCAATCTGTAAAAGAAAGAAAGCAGCTTATGGAATATACGAAAAAGGCCATTGATTTTGCGGCAGCATTAGAATGCCATAATCTTGTTTTTGGGTGCCCTAAAAACAGAAGTATAAATTGTTCTGGTGATTATAATATAGCAGTGGATTTTTTCTCAGCAATAGGAGAATATGCTCATAATAGAAATACGGTTATTGCATTGGAGGCTAATCCGGTTATATATAACACTAATTTCATAACTTCGACTGCAGAAGCCTTTTCAATGGTAAAGGAAGTACAATCTGAAGGATTTCTTGTCAATTTAGATATTGGTACTATAATTTATAATGAAGAGTCTTTAGATATAATTGCTGATAATATAGGTTTAATTAATCATATCCATATTAGCGAACCAGGGTTAGCTGGCATACTAAAAAGAAAACTGCATAGGCAATTGGCTGGTATTTTAGCGGGCCAATACTCTAACTTTATATCTATAGAAATGGGAAAACAGGAGGATCTGCAACGAGTGTTTGATGCATTATCCTATGTGAAAGAGGTATTTTATGATATATAACAGTATACCGGGTGTACCCAATTTTGTTTCCGAGGAATTTGTGCAAAAAAGATCAAGCTATTGTATATGCATCCCTATTATTAATGAAGGCCGAAGAATACATGATGAGTTGAAACGGGCCAGAAAATATAAGATTGATACGATTGCCGATATTATTATCTGTGATGGCGGATCAATTGATGGATCTACAGACAGTACCTTACTGGAAGCATTTGGTGTCAATACTCTGCTCATTAAGAAAGGGCCGGGCAAACAGGGGGCACAACTGCGCATGGGGATCTGGTGGGCACTGGAACGAGGCTATAAAGGCGTTATCACTATAGACGGAAATAACAAAGACAGTATTGAGGATGTACCTAAATTTATAGAAAAATTAGAAGCTGGCTATGATTTTATTCAGGGATCACGTTTTATCAAAGGGGGCAAGGCAATTAATACCCCTTTTCTTCGATATTTATCGGTACGTTTGCTTCATGCTCCGGTTATTTCACTAACAGCCCACCATCACTTTACCGATACTACCAATGCATTTCGCGGACATTCAAGGAATTATTTAACCAATCCCAAGGTACAACCACTACGGGATATTTTCAATACATATGAGTTACTTGCATATTTGTCGACCAGAGCATCTCAGATAGGATTGCGTGTATGTGAAGTGCCAGTGACACGAGCTTACCCTATAAAAGGAAAGGTCCCCACTAAAATTAGTTTTTTAAAAGGAAATTCTGAACTGCTAAAAATACTATTTTCTAATATGCTTGGAAAATATAATCCACAAAAGTGAGAGCCTGCTATGATAGAATCAATTAAAAAAAATAAAACTGGAATACTCCTCATGTGTTGTTCATCAGTCTGCGTTTGTCTAGGGCAACTTTTATGGAAACTTTCTACCGGAGGGCAAATCTCGTTCCTTTTTGTTGGTTTCCTATTGTATGGAGTTGGCGCACTTGTTATGATAGTAGCTTATCGCTTTGGCAGCTTATCTGTTTTACAGCCAATATTAAGCCTAAATTATGTTTTTAGTATCGTTCTTTCAGCCTTTGTCCTGAAAGAAACTATTACTCTGCCCAAATGTATTGGAGTTTTGATTATCATCTCTGGAGTTATATTAATTGCAGGAGGTGATGAGTCATGAAGTATTATATCGTTTTAATTATCATGACTATTTTAGGTGCCTGTGGAAGCTTCTATTTAAAAAAAGCATCAGACGCAAAAAAATTAAAAATATTAGTTATAACGCCAGCATTTTATTTAGGTGGTTTTTTATATCTGATATCTGCAATATTGAATATCTACATTTTGAAGTTCTTGGATTATTCTGTGGTACTTCCTTTAACTTCGATTACATATATTTGGACGTTCGGATTGTCCTATTGCTTTTTGAAAGAAGGTATTACACACAAAAAAATTATAGGGATTGTTTTAATCGTTTTGGGGAGTATTATTATTGCTGTATGATAGAAATAATAGAACGTAAACGTCTATGACGTATCATTAAATAGTGTCAAGAATTTTTTTTAATTTAAGTTTTACCGTCTGGCAGCCAGCAGTCATTCGGCTATGTCATCTGAACCTGCATAGGTCTCCATTCCGCGGATATAATCCTTGTTCATATAGCGTTTTGTTCCCCACTAGGTTCCGGCTACATGACGGAGTCTGGCGCATACAAGTATCAGGGCACTCTGTCCATCAGGGAATGCACCAATTGCTTTCGTACGGGCTTAATCTCACAATTCAGCCGCTCTATTGTGTTGTTGGTACGAATCCTCGCCCAGTGTTAGGCAGGAAAATCCATGTATGTAAGCGTTTCTTCGATGTTATCTTCCAGTTTCTTGACAACGGAAGAGCGTTTCATTTCCCGGAGCTTTTCATCAACAAGCGAGCTTTATCACGGGCTATCTCCTTACTTTCCTGTGAGTGAGTGGCTTTCAACATCATGGATACTATTTTATCCTGTTCCGTGGTGTAACAGAGAAGAGGCTGCGGTTAAAGTGGACGGTACACTGCTGATAGAGGGTAGCCGGGAATACCTCCGGTATGGTTTCCAACATGCCGAAGTTTTTATTTCCTATGATGAGTTGCACATCGTTAAGACCGCTAGGACTCTTTGTCTTCATTCATACCCTCAGCTGCACCGATGATTTCCCAGCATCCATCCTCGCTGCCCCAGATGGCCCCCAAAATGGAAACATTTTGCACCTCGCCGCACCCAAGTGCGTTCCAGGTAAACATCAGCCACATAGAAATAAGGATATTTGCCATATATCGGGTGGTGGCGCTATATTTTGATATACTCATATTCCTTTTTATTCAAGTTACTGATGGTACCAGTCGACACGTTAGTTCCACATAGGGCCTCCGTGATATCTTCTACGCGGCGTACGGAGACACCTGCCAGCTACATTTCGATCAGGGTAAGTATTCCGGAGACCGAAAAACCGTTGTTCCGGAATAACGGAAACATCGTTTCCGGTCGAGCAGAAATCGTCATTCCCTGAACGAAAAGATATAGCTCATGATAGAGCAACTGGTCCTGTCCAATAGAAAACATTTTAGCGCTTACTTTTAAGCTGGCTTCTTAAGACTATAGAACTTTTGACTGCAGTAGGATCGATAATCTCCCAAATTTAAAATAATGGTTGACCATTCAGTCCAAATTCACCGTATACTGACTTTCAAGAGCAACGAATTTTACAACCGATCAAATATCTCACTATACATTTCACTTAGCACCTCAGAATCCAACCGAACCGGATTATTCTTTAATCGAACCGGATTTACCGAGGAAGCCAGAAGCGTCAGCTGTGCATTATCAATCCTAATATCAGTTCCCAGTCCCATCTTGTCCATAATTCCTTCAAAGTATTCCACCGCCTTTTCAGCAGTACTTTCTTTCATACAAAGAGCGATCTCATGTAAAATATCGGCCAGGTATTCTGCCCCTCTGGGATCAATGCAACGGTCTAAATGGTCGTTCATGTATTTCCATACGTGAGGAAGGCAAAGAGCCACAGCGTGCCCGTGAGGAAGGCCAAAAAGCGAGGTAATCTTATAGCTCATTGCATGCGCTGCGGTTGTTTGGGTAATGTTGATCGCCCGACCGGCAAGATTAGAAGCTTTTAGAATCTTCTCATTACTTTCAGGCTCTCCATCCAAATATGCATCAAGACTATTTAGAATCATTGTGATTGCTCTTTTTGAGTATCCCATGCTTTCCTCTGTTGAATTTACTGACCACATGGATTCGATGGCCTGGCATAGGGCATCCATTACAGTCGATTTCTTCTGATACAGTGGCAATGAAGAAAGAAGTTCCGGCTCAAGGATAACATAATCGGGTATAATACTTTCATTGCAAATTGACTGTTTTTCCCCATTATAATAGATTACTGCAAAGCGGGTAGATTCACTTCCGGTACCTGCAGTTGTGGGAACAGCCATAAGCGGAATAGTGTTTTCTACAATTTCCTGATCGAAGAAATTTGTCTGCTCATTCATATGCGAATATAGCTTGATACACTTTGCCACATCAATTGCACTTCCTCCGCCTACTGCTATTATCATATCGCATTTTTCCTGGCGAAAGATACGGACACCATCCACTAAACTCTGGTAAAGAGGATTAGAAGAAAAACCATTAAAATACACGTACGGGATATTTAAAGAATCCCAATATTCTTTTAACGGAACAGCCTCTTTTGAAAAGCCGCCCACCAGAAGGAATTTTTGTATATGTTTTTTTGATAAAATACTCCCTATATTTTCATAAGCAAGGGCACCTTCAATAATAGTTTGCTGTTTCATTAAATCCTCACATTCTCATGTTATACAATTTCTTCCGGAATCAATGTTAGTATTTCTTTAATAGGCATACACATATCATCCGCCTCTTTTGCTCTATGGTTTTCCAGAATCGCCTGTGCTGTCTTTTGCATAGCAGGAAAACCGCTTCTGGTTAACTGATTGGCATAAATTACAATGTTAATACCACGGCGCCCAAATTCTTCTTCTGTAACCGTATTAAAAGAAGTAGGAACCACAACCAGCGGTGTGTGCTTGTCCTTCTCACGAAACTTTTTGGTGAATTCAAATATCTCAGCAGGATCTTTTTTACGGGAATGGATCATGATTCCGTCCGCACCGGCTTTGACATAAGAATCTGCCCGCAGCAGTGCATCGTCCATTCCTTTCTCTAAAATAAGGCTCTCGATTCTGGCAATGATCATGAATTCCTTTGTTCGCTGAGCCTTTTTACCAGCCGATATCTTAGAACTGAAATGCTCGATAGAGTCCTGAGTCTGCTCTACATCTGTTCCAAATAACGAATTTTTCTTAAGACCAGTTTTATCCTCAATGATGACAGCAGATACGCCCATACGCTCCAATGTCCGTACAGTATAGACAAAATGTTCTATAAGTCCGCCAGTATCTCCATCCAGAATAATGGGTTTTGTCGTTACTTCCATGATATCGTCGATGGTTTTGATTCGCGATGACATATCAACCAGCTCTATATCAGGTTTTCCTTTTGCAGTAGAATCGCACAAACTGGACACCCACATTCCGTCAAATTGATACGTTTTTCCGTTCTGCATTACTATTGTTTTCTCTGCAATAAGACCGGTTATCCCGCTGTGGGCTTCCAAAATGGAAAGAGGCTTTTTTAGATTCATCATCTGCCGCAGGCGGCCTCTGCGAATATCTGGTATGGCCAGACGGGCGATAGATTCCTCCAGTATTTTGTAGTTCTTATCCGAACTGTACGGAATTTCCACCAGTTCTCCGCCGTATTCCTTTAATACTTCGATAACTTCCTCTCGAATAGGACGTTGTATGCCGGTTACCCAGTCATTTCCATGTACAACGATATCCGGATAATATGTACGAAGGTTTTTTGCATAACTGAGTTCCTCTTGAAGCACCACAGAATCTACGCCTTTAATGCTTTCAACGATTTGCCTGCGCTCTTCAAAACTAAGCATGGGCATTCTCTTATAATCAATCATCGCTTCATCTGACAGTAATCCTATCATTACACTGCCTAGCTGGGCCGCTTGCTTAATGACCTTAATATGGCCGCCATGTATGATATCTGTAGCAAAGCATACATATACCTTCTTCAATATATCCCCTCCATTTTTCTTTTGATGTACTCTAAATCTTCCTGAGTATCAATTTCATTACACAACCGTTCTTTAACGTCCAACATAAGAATCTGACATTTATCAGACACATCATTAAATGCATTTTCCGCGTAACACGTTCTGATGTTCTCTTTACAGTATGATTCAATACGGCTCAGCCATACCAGCCAGTCTTTTTTCATTATTTTATATAAAGGTTGTGCTGCGTAAGCATTTTCAAAATATTGAATGCCGACTTTTTGTATCCTGTTCTCCTTTACAACTGCCTTAAAATCCTTTTCAGGAAGTGGAAGCGTCGTGCTGACCGTCATACAGCTTTTGGGAAAATCTAAGGCTTCATGCAATACACTTTCCTCAAAGACCAGGTCTCCGTGCAATAGCACAATATCGTCGTCTAAATATAATCTGGCTAAATAAATAGAATAAATATAATTTGTATGGTCGTATTCATGATTTTTGACAAATTGATAGTTTAAATTCAAACCAAGGCTGATACAGTATTGAACAAGACTCTCATCAAATAACCCTGTTGTAATCACAATATCAGACACTCCAGCTGCCTCCAGAAGTTTTAACTGACGGCTGAGTATTGTATCGCCATTTGTTATCTCGGTCATGCATTTGGGATGCCTTTTTGTAATATCACCCATTCTGCTTCCTGTACCAGAATTTAAAATTAGTGCTTTCATTCCATACCTTCCTCTTACTTAATTCAGACTATTTAAGTAAGACATGAAATTTTCTTTATTCTCACGTGCTGTTGTAGTTGGCCTTCCTAAGTCACTGCGCGCGCCGATGGCAGATTTTATCTCAATAAAAGTCAGAGCTTTTGTGACTTTAGCTATATCCAAAGTTTCGTCCAATTCACTGAAATCTGTAACAAAATAAGTTTTTTCATAACCGCAGGCTGCAGCAATCCTGCATAAATCTGTACTTTTTATTGCTGTCGGCATTCCGCCTACAGTCTCATGGGCACCATTATTAATCACAATATGAATTAAATTATGAGGCTTTACGGAGCCGATAACTGCCATGGCACCCATATGCATCAGTGCTGCACCATCGCCGTCAATACACCAAATCTGTGTCTCCGGTTTGTTCATAGCAATTCCCAGGGCAATGGAGGAACTGTGCCCCATGGACCCAACTGTAAGAAAATCATACTGATGCCCCTGTCCATTTTGCTCCCTGATTTCAAATAATTCCCGGGATGTCTTTCCAGTAGTAGAGACAATCACATCTGTACCAGTTTTCTGTAAAATATGGTAGATGATTTCTTCCCGCCGCATTTGATTTTCATTGGAATAGGTTACTTTTTTATCGTATAAGAACGCGCCTTTTTGCACGATAAATGCAAGGCTTTTTCCCTGTTTAAAACGTTCTTTAGCCATTTCCAGTTCTTTGGAAATCTCTTCATCATTGGTTTCTTTTCCTATCACAAATGTCTTAACATCCATATCTTCTAAAAGAGTTCTGGTCACTTCCCCCTGGAAGACATGCTGTGGTTCATCGTGGATTCCCGGTTCTCCACGCCAGCCAACCACAAAGACACAGGGAATTCCATATACTTTATCATTCAGCAGAGAAGCCAAAGGATTTATAATGTTCCCAATTCCGCTGTTCTGCATATAGACCAGAGGAATCTTGCCTGTAGATAAGTGATATCCAGCCGCCAGCGCGGTACAGTTTCCTTCGTTTGCTGCAATAATATGTTTATTGCATATACCAAACTCGTTCATTAAATAATCGCACAAAGCCTTTAACTGCGAATCAGGCACTCCCGCATAGAAATCGATCCCTGCAATATTCAGTCTTTTAATAAAATCTTCAACCTGCATGTTTATTCCTCTCTTCTAACTGATCCAATATATACTGGCCGCCGATTTCGCCGCTTTGCTTTCCAAGATAAGAAATGGTGTCGTTTAAAATTTTTGTAATTCTATCCTTGTATTCATTGCCGGCATCCAGTAAAGAACATATTGTTTCATAAGTCTGATTCAACTGGTTCATTTCTAACTGCGCTCCAACTTTATCACGTAACGTTAATTCCAGCGGTCTGGCTTCAAGTTGATCATATTCCGGATTATTAATCTTGGGCGGCGTGTTAATAAACAGAACGGGCTTTTTTGTTATAAAAGCAAATTCATATGCAGCGCCGGACCAATCAGAGATGACAGCATCCGAGTCGTACAGAGAGTCACTATTAGTGAAATCCAGTTCAAAATATAAATCCCCGCCATTATAATTCTGATATCGGCAAACAATTTCGTTCATCCGAACTCCATACCGCTTCACATATTCCGGATGCGGGCGTACATATACATGGAATCCCTTACCTAAAAGCTGATCTAAAAGATCATCTATGCAGCTGTCTAAAATATTGTCTTCCTGCCAGGACGGAGCAATCAATATTTTCTTGTGCTCTCTTTCTGTCAGCGTCATATTTTCATATACGTCTATCAAATCACCCAGCAGTCCATAACCACAATCGATCAGCTTCTTTTCCTTTAAACTGTACAGGCGTTCTGTCTGCCGTATTTCGTCGAACTGAAACTTTCCGATGCAGAAAATAGTATCATAATAATCCAGAGCCCCTTTACGGAGTACCATAGTAGTACTGAGTGGATAATGGAACATATAAATATATTCCACATCTTTTCTGACGTAAGATCTTTTTAAATGAAAATTACCAAGGTCCGGGACAGTCATTACCATAATATCGCTGTCAACCTTCATGAATAATGGAATCAATCGATTATCATCGATAAAATACGGTTTTATTTGTGGATTATTCGTTTTGAAAATATTATCGTCAGGATCGCTGGTTACGTAATGGATTATTACATCCGAGTGCTCCAGAATATATTCCAGCACGCTTTTAAAATATTTGTAAAATCCATTTTTCTCTGAATAAAATATAAGCTGTTTGCTTTCATCCTTGCAGAAAGCCTTATAATCTGCTTTTGCTCTGGCTTTGTCCTGTTTTGAAAGTCTTCGGCTTTTTTCTACCTCTTTGCTTTGTGCCAGAGCGATTTTACTTTTCTCCAGTGCTTCGTAATCGATATAATCCCCAGGCTTATACATCCAATTGACCAAATATAACGCTACAATAGCAAACACATTGCTGGCAGTCCAGTATATACCGACTCCAGCAGGCACAACTAAGGAAAAATATACAGAAAATGCAACTAAAAATAGCGCCATTCCCCATTTCCCGAGAAACCCCTGTTCCTTCTGTAAAACATTTACATGATTCTGACATATGCATAAAAAGAGTGAGCTAAGCCCTGCAATCAGGGGAACAAGCAAAAGCAGGTCCATACTTTTAAGCGATGGAACAGCTGCCAGATTAATACCACCAAAAGTCATGTTAAAATTCTGTATCTTATGTATTACCTCTGTCATATCAGCGCCAGAGCATTCCAAGTTCAGGAATGAATCCGCGAAAGCCGGATTATGAATCAGATCGATGGCCTTTGCCTGAATCGAGCTTCCTGCTTCCGTGATTTCCAGTAAGTCCATGGCGTGATTGGTGATTACTGTAACTACCTCCTTTGGCAGACGAAGTAAATGCTGCAGCGGATTATATATTACCTGGAGAACCCCCAAGACTAACGGAATTTGTATCATCATTGGAATTAAACCGGCCAAAGGATGATAGTTTTCTCGTTTATAAAGTTTTAACTGCTCTTCAGAAGCCAGATCCGGGTTGTCCGAATTTTGTGCAGCAATATTATTCAACTCTGGCTGTATTTTTATCATCTTGATGGAGTTCTTCTGCACCATAATATTTAAGGGGTAGAGAATAACCTTAGTCATTAAGGTGAATACAATAATCGCTATGCCGTAACTCTTCACCAATCGAAAACATAAATACATAAGAGCCCCCAAGGGCACACCGACAGTTACGTTGAGAAAATCATTCATGATTGTCACCTGTATGGCCGCTGTGGGCCATTTTTTTAGCGTTGATATACTTTATCATTTGTTTTTCTTTTCAGCATCTTTGGTTAATTTTTTCTCTAAATGTTCCAACTTTTTACTGCGGAAGTAACGCTTGATTCGCTTCCAGAAGATACCGACTGTAGCACCTGCTGCAATGAAAACACCAGCCACGATCTGAATTAAATAGGTAGTGGTCGCCGGGTCTATGTAGGCGTAGGCAGCCATACTAAAGAGTAATGTGAAAAAGGTAAAAAAGTAGATGAATTTTAAAGTGGTAGATTTTTTCATAAAGTAACACTCCTCTATAATAATTTACAATAAGTTTCTAGTTGATTTAAATCGTTACTATTTTTGATTACCATAAAAGAATTTTCTTCCAGTTGGGAGTAATGTATCCAAATTTTTAGCCTCACCAGTTTGTTGAAATTCTATCATGTGTTCATCATCTTCATAATTATAAAATAAATATCGTCGTTCCCTCGAATCACCATCTTGATAATCAAAAACTCTGTTATTGATCTTTCCATCTAGCAGGCGTTTATAAGCCAGTTGCAGGTCATCATACGATATAGGTGCATATGATATTTTCATTTCATGCGATTCATTAATATCTTTCACAAATAAGAGGGGGTTTTGTCTGCCGTTGCTTCCCCTAATCTCATCGTAGCCATGATCTGCCATAACTATGATGACAGAATTATCATACACTCCATTTCTTCTTAACAAATCAAGATAAGCCTGTACTAAAGTCATACTTGCTTCAATATTTCCTTCATAGGAGCCATTTTCGATAATATTTAAATTTTTATCGTATTGAAATGGCACATGCGCGCCCTCTAGATGAATAAACTTAAAACATTTATCCTCGGTGATCGATATATTATTTTTTTGAATATTATTAAAAAAAGTGATATTTGACCAACTAAATAGTGAGTACTCAGATTCATCAGGCAATGCTCTTAACTCATCAAACATTCTCGGACTGTCATAACAAAATCGTTTTAAATCAAAAGGTGCATATTTAATCCCACCCATTTGAAACATTAACCAAGCAAATTGGTTATATGACTTGACATTATTTTTAGTTTCAACTAAATTATCAAATCGATTCACATTTACCGAGAGATCAAGATTTAAATCCTGATCATATATTCCTATCTTATAATTGTTCTGTTCTAATATTTTTAGTAATTGAGAATTGTTAACTGCTTTAGAAAGATATTCATTAAATGGCTCATCATTTTCATACCAATCCCCAGATAAGATAAAAGGAATTGAAAACTGGGTGAAAGGATATGCACCTACTGTGTTAGGATAAAAGGTAAAATCTTGAAATTGAGTTTTATATGCTGGATTTGTATCTATCATGGAACTAAATGTAGATGCATCTATAGCATCTAATAAAAGAATAATAAAATTTGATTTTTTTGACATTTCAAATTCATTATTTGTAGTAGATGCTAATATTCTCTTCTTTTGATACCCTCCAGTTGTGATTCCCATAATAGATATTGATACTAATAGTATTAATAACATATAAATACTAATTTTTTTAATACCTCGTTTTACTTTTAGAATATCTATTCTACAAAAAAGAGCAATAATTATAATACTTATAGTAGTCCATAAAATAATAGATGATATCCTAGCGGATTGATAATGATTCCAATTTATATTTGTCCCATCAAGTGGTGGTAAACCCTTTAGTAGAAAGTTCCCTTGTATATAAGAACAAACTAAAAGTATAGAATAAAGTATTAAAACAATTTTATAATGTCGTTCTCCCTTAATATAAAAATAGATAAAGAGCAATACACTAGATATAAGCATTATAAAAAATACTGTTATAGAAATTGGAAGCAGCGTATAAATATCAAACCAGAAATTACTTTGATTAGAAAAATACAGTTCTAATGGAGCATAAATAAAATGTATAAAGCAAACCGCTGCAGATAACGCTATACCAGAGTCTATTTCTTTAATTAACCTTTTCTTTCCAATCTGTTCAATCTGATCTATTACATATCTAATTTTATAAAAAACATACAAAAACAAGACAATACAGACTAAAAACAGCAATAATTTATACATTTTTAAACATAGAGTGAGACGAGTCAAATCAATGTTCTCATTATAAAAATAAGCATCCGTATCTGTAGATGATAATATTAATTTATCAGCTGCAATTTGATAACTCATTGTATCTTTTAGAACAAAAAAACTTGGAATTTCATTTGCCTTCAAATTATAAATGATAAATGGACCGACTTTCATTTGGATGTAGAGAATACTAATTGTATCTGCACCATCAAAATCTATACGTATTTTGTCCAAACGATCTGGGGAAATTTTAATAAAGATAGACTTATTCGGATCGTTCGGAATAAGTTTTATTTCAGAATAATTATCTTCAAAAAAATATGGTCCTAAACTTTCATTATCGTAATATACTCTTATTGTTTCTTTGTTAGTACCCTCAGCCTTAATAGAGATCCCCGTAGTATTTGTAACTATTATATTTGTAACATATATACTACAAAAAACTAATATTAATAATGATAATAAAATATATATATTTTTTTTCATCTTATTCTTCGAAATCCTCTATCGTCTTTCTTAATTACTTAAAAATTTGTAACTCATCAATAAGTAACACTTGATACATAATTTTTTCTTTTTTATTAACTGAACAAAGTGTAATGGGATATGATTCATTCAGCCAATTTGAAACATCAATTTCGCAGGAAAAACCGGATACTTCATATGCATTGTTTGAATATTTTTCAGCAACATCTTTTCGTGATATAATTTGACAAGGGTAAAAATTATTATTAATAAAAACATAGGTGTTACCATTGGCTTCTTGGTCATCTGTATTAACTAGCCACCCCGAAATTATGGCTTTTGCTTCACTAACTTGTAGTGTTTCCACATTATAAGTTAGTGAAGCAAATTTTGTAGTATAAGTTGTAAAATCTAGCTCTGTTTCAAAGGTTGTTACATTCATATTTCCCGCACTTAAATACTTTTCTTGAAAATCCATGTTCTTTTTGTTTATAAACAAAACAATAATTATACATAGAGCTATAAATGCTACAATGATTATATACCGTCTGCTTTTAAATTTAGAATTCGTCTGTACGTTGATAAATCTAGAATCCATTTATAAATTTCCTTTCGAACTTTCAAAATCGGTTACTTTCAAGTATTGCTTTACTTCACTGCGAAAAGCTAGTAACTTATTTGATAATATCCCATTACTATATTCCATAGCTATATAATCTTGGACAGAACATATCTCTTCAAAATGTTGCTTCGCTTTTAACTCTGAAGTTACACTGTTAGAATGACGCCTATGATAATTAAGCGGAGATGAAGTAAATGCAATACTGCCTCTTTTTTTTAGAAGCTGGATATAAAACATCCAGTCACCAGCAACTTTGTATTTCTCAGCTATTTTAAAAGCATCAACAAAATCTTGTTTTCTAAATAAAACAGCACTGACATTGGGAATCACATTTTTTATGGACAAAGCTTTTGTAATAAATTCTACTCCATCCATTACAAAATCATTTTTCCAAAGCTTGTCATCGACATCCTTTACCCACGCCAAATAGTTATCACCTATTTTTTTCCCTGACTCATCAATCATAACGGACTCAGTATACGCAATTACCACATCATCAGATTGAAATTTATCGATTAAACATTCTAAAAAAGTTGGCTCCGCCAAATCGTCTGCTTCTGCAATCCAGACAAAATCATTATTCGCTGCATCCATCCCTTTTTTCCACTGCTTAAAAACGTTATGACTGTTCGTATCGTTATAAATTGACTTTATTTTTAAGGGATACATTTTTTGATATTTCTCTATTACTTCACGACTGTTGTCTGAAGATGCATCATCTAAAATAATAATTTCGTGTACTGGGTAGGTTTGATTTAAAACACTTTCGATGCGTTTTGGTAAATAATCAGCGTAATTATAATTAGGAATAATAACACTTACTTTTTCATAATCTTCTCCTAATAAATTTAAGAGCTTTCCAATATAATTAGTGAAGCTAAACTTTTGCACTATAGATTCGTGAGCCGCTTCACCTTTTTGTATTAACTTGAACGGATCATCAATCAGTTCGTTTAGCGCTTCCATCATCTTTTCTCTGTCTTCCATAGGTACCAAGCTACCATTTTGGTCTGAAATAATGTCAACGTATCCTCCACCATCATGAAAAGCAATAACAGGCAAATAAGCATATAAAGCCTCCATTACAACAGATGGAAATGGGTCTTCGCGTGAAGTTAGTACAAAAATATCAGAAGCCGCAAAATACTTCATAGCATCCGTCTGTTTACCAGCCATTATGATTCGCTTCTGGAAGCTTTCAGTATTTATTGTTTTATTGGCAAGAGTTTGTGTTTCGGTATCCAAATCACCTACCCACATAAATGCAAGGTTAGAGTTGGCAGCACACATTTTTGATGCAATATCTAAGAATATATCAGTTCCTTTACGATAATAACCATATCCTACGCCTAAAATGATTAAAGTATTTTCTTCTAGTCCGTATTTATTTCTAATTTCTCTCCGAACAGTCTCCCTCTGATTTAGATATTGGTTAACCTGATACATTCCTTGAGGTGCTATTATTGCTTTCTTTTCATCAATTTTCTCAATTTGATCAACACTTTTTTTTACATAACCAGATGCAAAAACAATCTTAACAGCTTCTTTATTTATATAGTGAAGATTTTTTTCACAAGAATATTGATGAATCACCTGTTTCATTTCATGAATTAATGAAACGCATGATACTCCACAGTTTGTTAACTTGTGTAGAACATCTCCTGATACAACAGTATTACATATTGCTAGTTCGGCATGTGTTTTTTTTACCCAATCAATAAGTTCTACATCACTTATAGAAGCTAAAATACGTATGTCTGCCGATATTTTTTTAAATTCATCTACTAATGGGCCAGCATTTTTCAAAATAGTATATACTTCGTAGTGAAAAGTTGAGCTTAATTCTGCAATAATATTTAGGGCTAATATTTGTGCCCCTGCAAAACACGCATCATGATTTACAACAATAATTTTTTTCTTATTCTGCCGCAGTTCAATTAATGTTTCATGCACAGCATTCAAATTTGCATAGCCATAATGCCTATCAGGTTCTAGATATGTTCCTTCGGCCCACTCATTCCATGCATTAATAAATACAAAACGATCATCTGGATTATGCATTTCCTTTGTTATAACAGAGATATCCCTTAGCCATTCTTTAAAGGCAGTAACTGTATATTTATGATAGATTGTTGCTGCATTAGGCTTTCGTGCAGAATTATCCCATGCCATAAAAATCCCTTTGTAATACTTATCTAAATTCTTTTTTAAATATTTCTTTTCTTGAATAATTTGTTGGTAATCATATACAATACTCTGACATTTTGAACTTATAAATTGAACCTGTGAATTAATAGTTGGCATTGAATACTGATAAATTGAATGTGGTGGAAATTCTATAAATCCATCAAATCCAGCCATTTTTGTATCTTCAGACAGGGCAAAATCAACAGCCAATAAATGTAACTCTCCAACTATATTTAAACTAATTTTTCTCCATGTTTTGATAACATTTTTTAGATTAGGTATCTGATTCGCATTATATATAATTAGTATAGGTTTTCCATTTACCTTTATATAGCGGTCATCTGCCATATATTCCAATACATCATTAATAAATTTTGAAGCAAATTCATCCTCATAATCCTGTGAAATTAATATATCATTTTCTTTGCCATCCCAGCGACGACTCCAATTTTCATTAGCCCAGCATAGACAAAATGGAATATCTAAATGAGGGTTTTCTTTTATTAATTTTAGAGGTGTTTCCATTAATGTTTTCCCATTAAACCAATAATAATAAATACAGAATCCATAAATTCCATATTTTTTAGCCAATGCTATTTGCTCTTGAATTACGGAGGTCATTCTCAAATCATAATAGCCTAATTCTCCTGCTAATCTAGGCTGGTAATGGTTAAGAAACTGTGGCACTGTTTTTGTAACATTACTCCATTCAGTAAATCCTTTTCCCCACCATTCGTTATTCTCTTCAAACGGATGGAATTGTGGGAGATAAAAAGCCACATACTTAATATCTTCTTCTTTAATATCTGTATGAAATTCTTTGTCAGCCACATATACACCATTTTGAGGTCCTTCCAAAGATATTTTTATTATCTGTTCCATATATTGCTCAGACAAATTTTCTGTTAACTGACTTTCTATTTTTTGCTCCGTTCTGTATTGATAATCATTAATAGATTGCGTTTTACTATTTCTCCAAATTTTATAAGTTTCTGTATTTTTGATAAATGGAGTTAATACTGTAAAAATAATCCCCTTAATTCCTTTCTTAATTTTGAAGGGGAGGGGAATGGCCAGATATATCATATGAAGTTTTCGTCTCCATACATACCCGCTGCCTACTTTTTTGCAAAATTCTCCAATTATCCGAAGTGGCTTAGTTATTTTCCAACAAGTAGACTTTTTCAGTGTTATTAAATCATTCTCTAAATATGGAATACGATTATTTATAGTGATAAGTTCTTTGATATCTCTTTGGTATTTTGCATTTGTTTCAGATAAAGTATCAAGTTTTTCAGTTAATTTTTTATTATCATTTTCCAGTGTCGTATTTTTGGATATTTCTGAATTTAAATTATCTAATAAATTTATTCCATTTTTCTCTGATGCTTCCTTTTCATTTTTTAGTTGCTCAATGTCTTTTTTATTTATTTCTAATCGGTCATGGAATATATTATTCAGTTGATCAATTAAAGCTTGTATCTTTTCGACTGAATCGATATGGATTACATTGCCAGACAATTCTATTTTATTGACGGAGGACATGTCAGAACAGTTAAATATATAAAATGGATCGTTCGTAAAGAAAAAATCATCCTCTTTGCAACAAGTATATGCATTACTTTGTTCTCGCTTTACTATTTCTCCATTTATTTTAAAATAAGATAACCTACATATACATGGATATTCGCAGATATCGAGTCTTAGTTTCTTGAGCGTTCCTATCTTTTCTGTGACTGAAAATGAAACCTTGAAATCTCCATTAGCATTAATTCTACGCATAGTCGTAAATTTCTGATCTTCGTTAAAACCAGTTCCTATGTCATAATATATAGAAAGTGGTTCATAGCCATAACCATCTTCAATGTATTTTTTAGTACTAATAATATCCTGATTTCTATCATAAAATGTTTTTTTAACTGCCATGACTACAAATTGATATACATCAGCCATTGGCCTCGCTTTCAGAAATCGAGTAATTTTAGCATCAATATCGTTATACGTGTTATTAATAATTGTTTCGCCAACGTTTTCATAAACTGCCTCAAGGTAAATAGGCTCTAATTCATTATCTTTAAATAATTGAATAATTGAATTATAAGTAAAAAAACGTTGATGAGTTTTATCTAAAATTCCATTTTCAGTATACTCAAACTTATTTTTTATTAAATCTATAATTACTGAATTATGAGCGATATTCGGAATTGATGCAAGAATCTTTCCATCTAATTTTAATAAGGTTGACGATATTTCTAGCACTTTACTTGGATTATTTAAATGTTCAAGGACATCTGCGAATAAAATATAATCGAACTGCAGACTATTAAATTTATCTTTCCAGGCAAAGTTTTCAATATTATCACACAATCCATCTTTACTATATTGTGAAGCCGATGCAAATGCTTCGCTGTCTATCTCCACAATATAAACATCACATTTAAGAATTTCTGATAAATATTTTGTCATACGGCCCATTGCAGGGCCAAATTCCAGTATAATACTATTTTTTTTAATATTTTTAAGCATAATTGATAATGAATTATCAGTTGTTAGGTCTAGCGGCACATCATAATTATTCATAATCTTTATTCTCCTATACTGTTTAGATAGGCATCACAAACTTCAGTGCTATCTCCAATTAGTTTTATTTCCCCTTTTTCTAGCCATAAAACACGATTGCAAAGATTACGTACCTGCATAATATCATGAGAAACAAAAAGCACAGTAGTTTCACCATTCATTAAACTTTGCATTTTTTCTCCACTCTTGCGTTTAAAATGTTCATCTCCAACAGATAATATCTCATCGACAATTAAAACTTCTGGAACGACTATTGTTGCAATCGAAAAACCTAATCGCATTACCATACCAGAACTGTAGTTTCTAATTGGTACATTGATAAAATCTCCTAATTCTGAAAAACATACGATTTCTTCAAATTTACTATCAATTAGTTCTTTACTGTATCCTAAAAGTGCACCATTTAAATAAATATTTTCTCTGGCAGATAACTCCGGATCGAAGCCAGCGCCCAGTTCGAGTAACGGTGCAATATGTCCACTAATAGTTACGCTTCCTTTCGTTGGATATAAAATTCCTGATATTACTTTTAAAAGCGTACTTTTCCCTGCACCATTAGCACCTATTAAACCAAAAACTTCACCTTTAGAGATTGAAAAACTAACATTATTTAATGCTCTAAAATAATGGTATTGAAGTTTTCCTGATAGAGCAGTAACTATCGTTTCTTTTAAACTATTGATTTTATCATTTGTCATTTTAAAATCCATAGTTATATTTTCTACATTTATCATTCTTAATCTCCATATTAAAGATATAAAATAAAGTTTCGCTGAAGTTTTCTAAAGATTAATGCACCTATGACAAAAATTACAACTGGAACTAAAATACATGCAGCGAAATTATACATTCCTGGTAAAGTTCCATCTATTATAATGGTTCTTGCAAATTTTATAATATGATACAAAGGGTTTAATTTTAAAATAATTAATAAATGATCGCTTAAAATGTTTTCTGGATAAAAGATGGGGGTTAAATACATCCAAATAGTAGTGAGAATGCCGTATAAAAATTGCATGTCCCTAAAATAGACCATTAAACCTGATAAAATCAAACCAATACCAATACTGAATAAAATAATACTAAATACCGGTATAACTAATAAAAACATTGTAGAAGAAAAAGATATTTTATTTATAATTACAGCTGTAAATAAAATAATAATGGTAATCAAAAAATTTATACTCGCAGAAATAACTTTAGATGTTGGAAATATATATTTGGGAACATAAACTTTAGTAATTAAATTTGCGTTCATGACTATAGAGATCATTGCTTGGATTGTAGCTTCGTTAAAGAAATTAAAAAACATTATTCCTATTAATAAATAAACAACATAATGCGGTATTTCAAATCGAAATAAATTTGAAAAGACAATATATTGAACGCACATGAGTAATAACGGATTTAATAGACTCCACAACATACCTAATACAGAACGCTTGTATTTTGTTTTAAAATCTCTTTCCACTAATTGCAAAAATAAATAACGATACTTTTGGATATATACTTTTATCTTTGTTAACATTAAATCTACCTCTATGCTTATATTTTTGTATTCAGAGTTTTCCTAACAATACAATCAAACGAAAAACTAGATCATCTCCTTTTTTTTGACGATAGAACCTTTTATCTTGCAATAGTCGTATTCTTGCAATAAAAGAATTCTCCGCAGATAAAAATTTATCAATTATTTCTTGCTTATCATTTGGCAATTTATAATGAACGCTTAACTCTCGAGCCTGTTTATATAGCGCGCCACGCGGTTTTTTCAACTCTCCTATGCGATATTTAAGCAGTTTTATACGTGTTGTCTGAGCTCCTGTAACATTTTCTCCATGTTGCCGATAATGTATATATGCATTGGAATCATAATATACGTTTCCAAAAGCCGAAGCTAATAGATAACTCCACCAGTCATGCATTACAGCCTCTTCTGGAACATATTGCTGTAACAAAAAAAGCATTTCTCGGTTAAATACTACTGTACAGCCAGTACAGATATTTTGAACTAACGCATTGGCAAAAGTAATTTTATGAACAATACAAGGCACCGTAAGATTTATCGGATTTAATTTTTCGTCAACAATAACTTTATCACTACAATATAAAGCAGGTTTTTCTTCTACAAACAGTTTTAGTTTCTCAATAGCTCGTTTCATTTTTTCTGGAAACCATTCATCATCTTGATCCGCAAAGGCAAAGTAGTCAGCCTTTAAATCAGCATGGTTCAGTAAATCAAAAAAGCTTCTTTGCACACCGATATTTTTTCCCTCATAAAGTATAATCCAAGGATATAATTCCATATACGTCTTTATGATAGGAACAGTACGATCATTAGAACCATCATCTCGTATTAACAACTCTTTTTCTTCAATATCTTGAGTAACTATACTATCCAACTGTGTACAAATATATTTTTCTCCATTGTACGTTGATAAAAGAATTTGAAGTTTCATATTTTACCTACCAAGACATCTCTTTATTAATGTACGAACCCTTACTGAATTCTTAATAATAAAGAAATTTCTGCTCCTCAATATCATTTGATATATCCTAAACTCTAAATACATTAAATTGTGCATATTTAATGTATTTATTGTTTCGTTTGCATTTAAAATTTTTATTATAACTTCTTCAAGTTTTTTTGAGGGTAAATTTGCTGCCAGTGCTTTTTCTATATTTAAAAAGCAGCCGCGTAAATACATACCCGCAGGAATTACCAATATATCAGTATTCCAATATTGCTTCATAAAGACAACTATTTTATTGTATAATTTACTATTGTATTCAGGCAAAAATTCATTCCATGTATTTGTCAAACGATTAGTCTCATAGCACATATAATGGTATCCATGAAAATTAGTCATAAGAATCTTTTTTACATGTTCCAAATACACAATATTGTATAAAACATCCTCACCAAAACGAACCCCCTCATCAAAGCAGATATTATGTTTTAACAAAATATCTCGGCGATATAGTTTATTCCAAACATGAATAAAGAAATTGTAAATTATCGGATCTTTTAAATAGCCTTTTATACTTTCCTTATTTGAGAAAAAAACATTTGTATATACTGCTTTTATTTGTTTTGTTACCCTGTTTTTATGTATAAATTCCCTGCTAAATCCACTTATAACTAGGTCCGCATCATGGTTTTCAAGTGCTATAATCATTTTTTCATAATAGTCATCTTCAATATAATCATCTGCGTCCAGATACATAATATAGTCACCCTGTGCAAGCCGAAATCCTGAATTTCGAGCTGCGCTTAAGCCTTTATTTTTTTGGCTAACATAAATAATTCTGTTATCCTGAGCTTGATAATGGGTACAAATCATTTCGCTATTATCTGTGGAACCATCATTTACTAAAATCAATTCCCACGATTGGTAAGTTTGCTGGAGTACACCTATAATTGCTTTTTCTAAAAAAGCTTCTCCATTATATACAGGTAAAATAATACTTAACTTTGATGGTGTCATTATCTTCCAATCCTTTTACAGTGCTTTATGATAAGCCTGTTTCTGTGGCACTTCCCATAATCGCGCTTATAGGAATCTCCCACCCATTCCTTCATAAATTCTCCACAAAAATTTAAGTTGAGCCCATCCCCTCCAGGATGATATAATTTAACATGAATAAATATAGAAAGGTATTAACATGGAAAAGCCAGTTGTTTCAGTAATTATGCCTGCTTATAATTGTGAAAAGTTCATAGCAAAGGCGATCGAGTCAGTTCTTGCACAGAATGTTTCGTTAGAATTAATTATTCTTAATGATTGTGCGACGGACGGGACGGAAAGAGTGATACAACAATATCTTTCTGATCAGCGGATCCGTTATGTTAAAAATGATAGAAATATGGGGGTAGCCAGGACGAGAAATGAGGGGGTACGCATGGCAATGGGGGAGTACGTGGCATTTCTGGATTCTGATGACTGGTGGGAGAGGGAGAAATTAAGCAAACAGTTGGCTCTGATAAAAAGAGAGAAGAAAGTCCTCTGTTCAACGGGACGAGAATTGGTTGACATAAATGGAAACCTTACTGGAAGAGAAATTCCTGTGAGGGAGACGATCACATATGGTATGATGCTAAAACAGAATTGGATTAATTGTTCTTCTGTATTATTGAAACGGGAGGTGGCAGAAGAATTTCCAATGGAGCACGAAGACAGCCATGAGGACTATATAACCTGGCTGAAAATATTGCAAAAATATCAATATGCCTGTGCGATCAATGAGCCATTGCTGAAGTATCGCTTAAGCAGTCAGGGAAAGTCGGGGAGCAAATTCAAATCTGCGAAAATGACTTTTAAGGTATACCAGTATATGGGATTTTCGTGGTGGAAGTCCATAGGCTGTTTTATTTGTTACGCCTGGAATGGTGTAAGGAAATATGTAAGAAAATAAATGAAAGGCTGCCTTTACTTTTTTGGCAAAAATTTCGATGACATACTGCAGAGCATGGAAGAAGGATAAGTTTATATGGTGGAAGACTCGGCCATCTTCGGCTGCTATGATGATACTGCGTAAGATGAACCTATTGACGGATATGTATGGCTGCGCGGGGCTGATGTATGCTGTTATTGACCGGGTAGTTGCTTTAATTATGAAGCTGGAACCAGAAGAATTCTGGAGACTGGAATCAGAGGCATACGACATATAAATGCAGGCGTAAGGAATCCATTTATGCTTCACTGTAGTTTTGTGTTCCATATAGAATTCGGATTGAGGATTCATGATATTTAACTGATTAAGTATTTCGAATATGGTATTGTAGTGTTTTAAATCTGTGCAGCTATCAAGTACAGTGAAGAAGATTTTTATGGCTTCTGTCTTGCTGGATTTGACTTTGCGGAGCGCGTTATCGCCAAAGCCAATAGTAAGCTTGGGATTCACCATAATTATTCAGATGGGCATAGAAGGGCTTAATTAATACTTATAAGCCTCTTATAAGCCGCACTGTCACATCAACAGCTAAGGTAGGCTGAAAACAGACCTTGCCAGCCGCGTCGCCATGAATACGTGGGAGGCATCTGCTGCTATGTTTGCGTCTCTTTTTATGACAAGAGCCAGTGGCCAGGTCTGTTTTAATAAATCTGTGAGCGATGATCTGACATTGTACATTGTTCTTTCTTCGGCGTGGTTTTGCCTTCGTATGAACAACTGGTAAATGGTGAACTCGACATGCTGATGGGTTACAGTATTATCACAATAATAAAAATTTATGTTGGAAGAATAATCTTAGTTTTTTAATAACTTTTTTATGGCGATACTGCAGCGTAGTAAATGGAACTCCTGTACTCTGTGCTATGCTGCGCAGCGACTCTTCCTGGCAGTAAATGAGTGCCAGCAGTTCTTTGTCTTCGTTATTTAGTGTGTTTAGTGCCTGTTTTAACACGTTTATCAGGAGGTCGCGTTCAGCCTGATGTTCTACAGGATTTCGATCTTCGTCTGCAAATAACTCACTTCCGTTTAGACCTTCTCCATCCAGAGCATCGTAGGAGAAGACGCCATTCCGAATATCCCCCTCCCTGAAATAACGTTCCTTTCGCTCTCCATGCTGCCAAATTTTATAGATTTCTTCACTGACAGGAATATTTTGCTGTTCGATTCGGATGTAATAGTTTATGATGATCCCCTTCTTTCTTATTTGTGTAAATAAAACAGGAGAAAACGAGTCCGGCACTGGGGCCTTTTCGTTTTCTCCTGCTATTTGGTAATGAATCATTCCTTTGCTAGGTAGTTTTTTCTGTAGTTGATTTCAGAGTAGCCGGTTCGATTAAATGGATGTGCTGTACTTTCTTACAGCGCGGGCACTTGATCTCAATGGTTCCGGCGATCGGCGGTTTTATGTCAAACAGGCGTTGATGGCATACCGGACAATAGATTATATGATTCATAAGTCTCCCTCCTTAATATCGAACATATGTTCTGGTTCTAAAATATCAAACTTTTTGGATTATGTCAATAACAGAATAAAAAAACTAAACCAAAATGAAAACAATATTGGAAGGCAGATGAAAACATTTATGATCTATAGTAACAATGTTGAACGTGACACTATGATGCAGGAGGAGATTGATAATGAACACCTGATTTGTATCAGTGGCGTGGTTCCTGTGAAGCCGGCTAAGTACAACGTTCTGGAAATATAGGAAGGAGGGCTTCACGTCAGCCGCACGGGAGTATTTTATTATCATCTTAAAAATATCTGAATAAAAAGTAAATTGCAAGGAACTGACGGACATTCATATGTATGCTATATACGGACAAAATTGAATGAAAAATACAAACAATTACACACCGCGTGAAGTTTAGAAACGTGAGCAAAAGATAGAGAATGATAGTCAAAATAATAGTCAGAACAATAGCCATTTCCGTCGTTTTGCTGATTGCCAGATTGGACGTATCTGACGGATAATCATTGCTACAAAAACAGATGGCAGCTGCCTCAGAAAATTTATATAAGTATTTTTCGATCATGCTGTGAAAGGGATGCGTGTTGAGGGCAGGAAAATGGGATAGTAATGGTATACAACAATAATTTTTTGTGTTCTATTACCGGACAGACCATATAAAATAAGAAAATAATTGATATTCAATGAAAAATAAGCAGAGAAGCAGTGGAACAGGTGTGGAGGCAGGAGGGAGAGCTATTTTGGAAATATAATGTATACATGTTGAAACAAAATATAGGAATCTTAATTGACGACCTAATTTGAGTCAGTTACAGAGCAGATGGGCGACCGAGTTAGAAAGCCTCTTTTTTGATTCCCAGGGGTGTCCTCTGCTGGAGGACAAATGCTTGGGATAAATATAGCTTTAAATGCATCAAAAATAATTTCAGGAATTCGATCAGAAAATACATCGGAAATGATATCAGGAATTCGATCAGAAAATGCTCAGAAACTTTATCAGAAGATGTATCAGAACGTATACTTAGAAACTATATCAGAAAGTCAATCAGAAACCATATTACCATCTACATCAATTAATCTGCCAAAAACTACATCATACCTCCCTCTCTACCACTCTCCCCCTTCCCCATCAATCACAATCTCATCAAAATACCCACACGCCCCCAGCACCCAAAGCGCCTCTTTGATTACCCGTTCATCTCCGGCGGCGTGGAGTATGATTCGTTTGTTCTCAAACCGGTTTTCCAGAATATTTTTTAAGGCACCGGGGCGGTAGGAGGCTCTTGGAATCATTCCATAGCAGGCCTGCTGTATATTTTTTGCAGGAGGATTTGGATCGATCCGGATAATTTTGTCGAAATCGTAAATGATATCATTTTTCATATATGTGGTACTTCCTTTCGGAGAAAATGGATACATATGGTACTGCTGATTTTTTTTGACTTAACCGTGTGTTTCCGGACTTTTTGCAGGGGGGCCGTTTTGTCGAATATTGCGATTTGTTTTGCTTTTCAAACGGCCGGAAACGTCTTATAGTGGTTACAAGAAAAGCAAAAAAAGGAGGGTTTTCCACATGACTGATACTGAAAAGATGAGGTTCATGGAAATGGAGAATATGAGGTTAATGGAAGAAAATGTTAAGCTGCGCAGGGTGATATCGAAATTGAATCAGACGCTTAACAGACTGATTGAACATTACATAAGTTCTGACAGGATTGCGTGACAGAGGGTAAGGGGAGTGCCCCGCACTCCCAATAATACTCACTCTTATCACTATTCCGGATTTTCGGATTTACCGGTGCCGTCGGTGGAGTTTTCATCAACTGATGGAAGTGATGACTTGCCGGCTGGTTCTATTCCTTTGTTTTTACGCACCAGATCCCAGATTGTCTGATGCATCCATTCAACGGTTTCGTTCAGCTTTTTATTTTCGGCTTCCAGTTCGACGATGCGATCGCTCATGCGGGCGATGAACTCCCGGTTATTATAAGCCTTGTGCGGCGCCATCAGGCGCTTGACATAAGGAGAAGAAGCAGAAATAATCTGTTTCGACAGTAAATCGTCCCGCTCTTCACAGCTTAAATCCATAAAGTCCTGAAAACTGATGGACAAGGGTACCATGTCCACGGAGCATTTGGGACATACCGCATTTTTAGGAAGCTGGTAATATCCATAATACCCGCATTTCGAACAATAGTACACGGATAGCTCTCTCATAGCGTCCTCCTTTTTTGCTTTTCCTGTCAAAATGGCAGTACTCTTCTATATTTATAACGCAAAATAAATGAAATTGTAACGCGAAATATCGTCTTTTTGTAAAAAAACGCGAAATTTTATGATTTGTTAACACGATTGCTCTAAATACAGAGCAAAATATGCAATCATTCTATTTTAGGCTCTAAAGGCAGGCAGTGAGTATCTTAAAAACGAAACCGCCAAAAGTTTCCATAAGACCGGTACCATAAAAAACAGGCTGCCATAGAAGGCAGCCTGCCGGTTTGAACGGATGAAACTTTTATTACTCTTTCTTGTTACTTTCTATATCTAACCCTCTGTATCTTACTGAATGATACCATTTACGTCAACAACCCAGGTCTTGCCGTTGGAATCTTTATAATCCTTAAAGCCATTTCCAAGCTCCGGTTTTGCTGCGGATTTAGAGGAAGAGGACGCTTTCTGGATGGAACCGCTTGTGTTCACCAGATACTGGTTTCCGTCGTAAGCCATCGGAGCCAGTCTTAAATCAGAGTCTGCATCTTTTCTTAAACCATACTCGTACAGTGTATTGTCACGAATACCGTGGAAGCCCTGGCCCTTTCTGGAACCGTCGGTATAGAAGAACCATGTCTGATTCTCATCTAAATCTTCATTGTAAATAACCTGCTTGCCGGTTCTCATAACGCCGTCCTCTGCGAAGTAGAAGTTGGCAACTTCTCCGCCTTCCAGATTGACAACCTTTAAACCTGTCTGCATTTCACCTTTTGCATTAAACGCGTATTTTTTAGACTCTACAGTAAATAACTGAAGTCCGCTTTCTGCATGGTACGGCTTTCCGTTCTTGAAGTAGAAGTTATAGAGCTCGCCTTCCTGGCTGATGCCTTCGACGCCCTCGATGGTTCTCCATCCGGTTACGCGTTTTCCATTTTCCGGCTCATAGTACTGATATCCGGCCACGGTTGCTGCTGTATTTTCGGTGGCGTCGGAAGGTGTTGCATTTTCCTCCTGCTCACTGACTGGAAGTTTGAACCAGCCTGTCTGCATCACGCCGTCTACGAAGGTATAGTAGTCGCCGCTGATCTTTTTATCAACCTGATTTTCTACCATTTTTCCGTTTGTGTCAAAATAGTACCAGGAATGGGTCATTTCAGGATCGTCGCTCTCATTTTCCAGCTGAATCCAGCCGGTCTTCATCACGCCGTCATTTGCCTCGCCCAGGTAGTAGGTCGCATCATCGATTTCTACCTTTCCTGTCATCATCTGTCCGTCTTCGTTGAAATAATACCAGCTTTCGCCGATCTTCTGCCATCTGGAGATCACGGCCTTGCCGTTCTTTCCATAATAGTACCAGTGGTACTCGGCAGCGTCAGGGGAGTCCCATGCGTCTTCATTTTCAATGGAGATCCACTGGTCCATAACCCGTTTGCCGGTTTCATCAACGTAATATTCATCAATCTGTGCATTTGTGGCGATTTCGCCTTCTTCGTTTAAGTAATACCAGTCTTCGCCGCGCTTCTTCCAGGTGTCTGTTAAGAAGTAATCGTCCTCTTCATAATATTTGAAGGAACCGTTTTCCTCTACCCAGCCGATTGTTTTCGCGTATGCAGTGGAAGAACCTGCGGTTAAGCCCATCTCTGGAGCTGCTACAGTCATTACTGCCGCAGCGGATAATACAGCCATCATTTTTAAATTCTTTTTCATAAAAAATTTCTCTCCTTTTTTCTCGCTTTGATTTGTCGTGGCCGAAAATCCATAGTTGCATTACTCTGCGATTATAACGTACGCTAGGTGGGTAGCGAAAGTGTGGGTTGATGGCAGATATGGAAGGAGATAACAGAACATGGAGATGGATGTAGAATTTGAGGGGTTCCTCCGCAGAAGCAATCTGGCCGACAATACGATAAAAGCCTATCTATATGCGGTTAAACAGTATTGCAGCCGGTATGAAAAAGTGACGAAAAGCAATCTCCAAAAATACAAGCTGTTCCTGCTTGAAAACTACAAACCGAAAACCGTGAATCTGCGGATAAGGGCAGTAAACTGTTATCTGGAAGCAATCGGCAAGGAAAAACTGGCACTGTCTTCTGTCAAGGTACAACAGAAGACGTATCTGGAAAATGTAATCAGCGACGCAGATTATATGTATTTTAAGGAGTGCTTGAGAAGAGATGGGGAATGGTTCTGGTATTTTGTCATCCGTTTCATGGCCGCCACAGGAGCCAGGGTGAGCGAACTGGTTCAGATTAAGGCGGAGCATGTGCAGACGGGCTACTTAGATCTCTACTCGAAAGGCGGAAAAATTCGGCGGATCTACATACCGAGCGCCCTGCGGGAAGAGGCTATGCAGTGGATTAAATACCGTGGAATCGAGAGCGGTTTTCTGTTCTTGAACCGTTCGGGAGACCGCATTACCACCAGGGGAATCGCCGGTCAGCTGAAGAAATTCGCTGTCCGCTACGGGATACCCGTGGAAGTGGTCTATCCCCATTCCTTCCGCCACCGGTTCGCGAAGAATTTCCTGGAGAAATTCTCAGACATCGCGCTTCTGGCCGATTTAATGGGGCATGAAAGCATCGAGACAACGAGGATTTACTTGAGAAGGACCAGCTCCGAACAGCAGCAGATTGTCGACCAGGTAGTAGACTGGTAAGAAAAGGGGGTAAAAAGTAAGAAAAACTTCAATATGCATTTTATAAGGGGTGTGGTATACTATGAGTACTTAGCGAGGTATTATCGAGCTTAGTACGAATGCACACCTGGACACTTGACGAGGTATTTCACGAGTTTAGTGACCATGGTGTACTATGAGTACTTAGACAGACAATTATTATCTTAAATTATTATCTTATATGTAAGGAGAATCCATCATGCGAATGAAAGTATCCAATTACATCTCCCAAAAACTTGTGGAATTTGGAATCACACAGGTATTTACCGTAACCGGAGGCGGAGCGATGCATTTAAATGATGCACTGGGGCATCAGGAAGGGCTTACCTGCCTCTATAATCATCACGAGCAGGCGTGTGCCATCGCAGCGGAGTGTTATGCGAGGGTTCAGGGCCGCATCGCGGCTGTATGTGTTACGACAGGCCCGGGGGGCACCAATGCCATCACCGGAGTCGTGGGGGGATGGCTGGACTCCATACCCATGCTGGTATTATCCGGACAGGTTCGATATGACACGACGGCAAGGTGGTCGGGAGTGGGAATCAGAGCCATGGGAGACCAGGAGTTTGACATCACGAAGGCGATCGACTGTATGACAAAGTACAGCGAGATGGTCATCGACCCCATGAGAATTCGCTACTGCCTGGAGAAGGCCATCTATCTGGCCTATTCCGGCCGCCCGGGTCCGGCGTGGCTTGACATTCCGCTCAATGTTCAGGGAGCTTATATTGAAACCGAAGAACTGATCGGTTTTTCACAGGAGGATTATGAAGCAGGAGGGGACGGATGGGCTGCGCCTTCCGGTTCAAAGACAGAGGCCGACAATGCAGGGCAGGGCGAGAAGCGCCAGGTGCTTCCGCCAGCCGTAACACGGGAAACGGCCAGGGTAATCATTGAAAAGATTAAAAAATCCCAACGGCCAGTTATCAACGCGGGAAACGGAATCAGAATCGGACATGCCTTTGAAGTCTTTTCCAGAGTAGTGGAAAAGCTTGGAGTTCCTGTTGTGACCGGCTGGGACAGCGAGGACTGTATGCCGGATGACCACCCGCTCTATACGGGCCGCGGCGGCGGCATGGGAGACCGTGCGGGCAATTTTGCCATACAGAACAGTGACCTGGTATTATCTCTCGGAAGCCGCTTAAGCATCCGCCAGGTGGGATATAATTACAGTACATGGGCGAGAGCTGCCTATACCATAGTCAACGATATTGATCCGGAAGAACTGAAGAAGCCCTCCGTTCACATCGACATGGCGGTCCATGCGGACGTGAAGGATTTACTGGAACAGCTGGAACGGGTACTCGATGAGGAGTACGGGAACGGGCAGCCTGTTTTCGCCGGAGGCGCCGGCCTCCCGGGCATGACCTGGACGGATACCTGCCGCATGTGGAAGGAAAAGTATCCGGTCGTCCTTCCAAAGCATTACGACCACGGGGAAGAGGAAGATGCCAATGTCTATGCGTTTATGAAGGAAATGAGCAGCCGTCTGAAGGAGGAGCAGGTTATCGTCGTAGGCAACGGTTCCGCCTGTGTGGTCGGCGGCCATGCGTGTATCATAAAACAGGGGCAGCGGTTTATCTCAAATTCTGCGATCGCCTCTATGGGATACGATCTGCCGGCAGCCATCGGGGCCTGTATGGCCGTGCGGGAAGGCGGTGCGCAGGAAGGCTGCATGCAGGGCGCTGAATCGCAGGATACTGAATTGCAGGACACCAGCAGCGATATTATTCTGATTACCGGCGACGGCAGCATTCAGATGAATCTTCAGGAGCTTCAGACGATCATTCATCACCGGATGCCCATTAAGATCTTTTTGATCAACAATGGCGGTTACCATTCGATCCGCCAGACGCAGAAGAATTTCTTTGGCGAGCCGCTCGTCGGAATCGGTGTGGACAGCCATGACTTAAGCTTCCCGGACATGGAGAAGCTGGCGGCCGCCTACGGCTATCCTTACTGCAGGGCGTGCCATAACGGGGAACTGGTACCGGCCATTGAGACTGCGCTTCGGACGGACGGCCCTGTGATTTGTGAGATTTTCGTGAGCCGCGATCAGAATTTTGAACCGAAATCAGCTGCGAAACGCCTTCCGGACGGAACCATGGTGTCTCCGCCGCTGGAAGATTTATCACCGTTCCTTCCGGAGGAGGAGATGGATGAGAATATGATTATTCCACGGATTCGGGAATGAGGAACACGTGAGAACAGAGCGGTAAGCGTTTGGCAGGAGAACGGTAAGAACGGCGTAAGAGTGATTGATAAAGGAGATTTGTAATCGTTGAATATTGTAGTGACGGGCGCGACGAGTTTTATCGGCGCGCCCATGGTTGACAAACTGATCGGAATGGGCCATGATGTCTACGCTGTGGTGCGTCCCGCTTCGAAGAATCGCGCAAGACTCGGTACGGGAAGGGAACGCCTTCACGTAATCGAGAAGAATTTGCAGGAGGCCGACCGCCTGGACGAAGAGATACTGGTGCCGTGTGAGGCATTTTTTCATTTTGGCTGGGATGGCGCGGGCAGCGGGAACCGGATGAACCGCGAAGTACAGCAGAAGAATGTGGCTGACTCCTTAAAAGCGCTGGAGGGAGCGAAAAAACTGGGGTGCAGGACCTTTCTGTTTAGCGGCTCCCAGGCGGAGTACGGGATCCACCAGGATGCCATGACGGAGGAGACGACCTTAAATCCGGTGTCGGAATATGGAAAGGCGAAGGTGGATTTCTGCAGAAAGGCGATGGAGCTGACAGATGGTTTCCGATATATTCATGCCAGAATTTTCAGCGTCTACGGACCCGGGGACCATCCGTGGTCACTGGTGGAAAGCTGTCTGAAGACATTTCCGGCTGGGGGTTATCTCTCTCTGGGAGAGTGCACGCAGATGTGGAATTTTCTGTATCTGGACGATTTGCTGGAGGCTCTCACTGCTCTTTGGCAAAGCGGCGCGGAGGGAGTCTTTAACGTTGCGGGAGAGCCGGATGAGACCAGGCCGTTGAAAGAGTATGTCCGACTGATGTATGAGGCGTGCGGCTGTCATGGCAGCTACAGCTGCGGCAGACGGCCTCAGAACGCGGAAGGGCCGGCCAACCTGATTCCGGATGTGAAAAAGCTGATGGAAGTGACCGGATGGAGACAGGAAACACCCTTTCAGGAGGGGATCCGGCGGCTGCTTACGGGGGCGTGAACAGCTGCCTCCGGCGCATGATAAACAGAAAAATATTTGACAAGCAGGAGTTTTTGTGGTATGAGAGATAAGATTTGTATTGCATGCGGGAAAGCGCTTCCGAAACGGCCGTTGATTGTTCTGGATGGCATGCCGGCCTCCGCCCAGGATATTCCTGACGCGGAAGGAAGAGATGAGGACAAAGGGATTTCCCTGCATCTGCACCAGTGCGATTTCTGCGGTCTGGTGCAGTTTGACTGTGAGCCTGTCGGCTATTATAAGGACGTGATCCGTTCCGGCGGTTTTTCTACCACCATGGTAAATCTTCGGAGGAGGCAGTACAGAGCCCTGATTGATAAGTACCATCTGGAGGGAAAGAAATTTATAGAGGCCGGATGCGGCCAGGGAGAGTTTTTATCCGTGCTCACGGAGTTTCCCGTGGACGTCTACGGCATCGAGCATAAAGCGGATCTGGTGGAACTGGCGAAGAGCCGCGGCCTAAAGGTCTGGAGGCAGTTTACGGAAGAGGAGAATACGGTTCTGGAGAATGAGGAAGCCGGATATCATGGGCCTTATGACGTCTTCCTGTCCTTTAATTTCCTGGAGCATCAGGTGAATCCGGTCCGGATGCTGAAATGCCTTTACAACAATCTGACAAAAGACGGCCTGGGACTTGTGACCGTTCCGAGTCTGGAATATATTTTGCAATACGACGGTTATTATGAGCTGATTCGTGACCATCTCGCTTACTATACATTCGATACCCTGCGCTTCGTGCTTGCAGAGGCAGGCTTTGTAGTGCTGGAAGAAGAGATGGTGAACCGGGATACGCTGTCGGTCGTTGTAAGGAAAGGGACGGCAGCAGGACAGGCTGAAAAGGACTCCCTGATTTCTTCCGCTGTGACCGGATTTGCGGCGAGCCGGGAAACGTTAAAACTGGAAGTTGACCGCATATTAAAGCAATATGATGAAACAGGCCGGACACTTGCAGTCTGGGGAGCCAGCCACCAGGGATTTACTCTGGCGGCAACCACCGGTTTGAAAGACTGTGTGAAATACATGATTGATTCGGCGCCGTTTAAGCAGGGACGTTTTGCGCCGGCTTCCCACATTCCCATCGTACCTCCGGATCATTTTGAGAAAGAGCCTGTGGACGGTATTCTGATTGTGGCTCCCGGATATACGGAGGAGATTGCGGGAATTATAAAGGAAAGATTTGGGGATAAGGTGGAAATTATGACTCTGCGGAGCCGCCATATTGAGAATTTACAGTAACGATTCTGCCGTGCGGCAGTTTGTATGGAAAAGTGTGTTGCAAGCTTGCTTGTATAAGCACTTTTCCATACAAACTGACATAGGGCGGAACGCCCGGGCTTCTTGTTTTTGTGTATTTCGAAAACATGAAGATGCCCGGCTGAATCGTTATGAATAACCAAAGGAGAGAACTGCATTGATGGAAAATATCGTCATCACCGGGGCAACCGGTTTTTTAGGGAGCCATCTGGCCCGGTGGTTTCTGGATCGGGGAGACCGGGTCTATGCTCTGGTACGGCCGGGATCGGCTAAATTACAGGATTTACCGGTGCATGAGAATCTGATTCCTGTATACGGCACCATGGAAGAGGCGGCGGACTGTGTGAAGGAGATTGGTCATGCGGATGCGTGGTTTCATTTCGCCTGGGGCGGGGTGAACCGGGAAGAGATTGATTCGCCGGAGGTGCAGGCGAAAAATATAAGAGGCTCTCTGGCCTGTGTGGAGGCTGCACACCGCCTGGGGTGCCGTGTGTTCATGGATGCAGGCTCCCGGGTGGAATATGGAGTGGTTTCGGCCGGGGCTCCCGGCGGTGGAGCGGCCGAAGGGGACGCCTGGCTTTCGGCCGGAGAAGGCCGGGGCGTAATGACGGAGGAAATGGAATGCCGGCCTGTCAATGAATACGGGAAGGCAAAGCTGGAGTTTTTCCGGCAGGCGGCTCCCATCTGTGAAATGTACGGCATGAATTTCTGTCATCTGAGGTTTTTCAGCGTCTATGGATACGGCGACCACCCGTGGTCCATCATATCGACGCTTGTGAGAGAACTGCCGCGCGGAGGCCGGGTGGCCTTAAGCGCATGCCGCCACGAATGGAACTTTATGTACATCGATGATGCCGTGGAGGCGGTGGGCTGTCTGTATGAGCAGGTGAAAGAGAAGGAGCCAGAAAAGGGCGTGGCGGTCAATATCGCCAGCCGTGACACGAGAGTTTTGAAATCATTTGTGGAAGAGATATTTGAGATTGCCGGGCGGCGCGGTACGCTGGAGTTTGGCACCTTTGTACAGGCAAAGGAGGGCGCACTGTCCATACGGCCCGATGTTAGCCGCATGGAGGCCATGACGGGCGGATTTAAAGAGCGTTATACGTTCCGCCGCGGTATCACGGAAATGATAAAGAGAGAAATGGAGCACGAGGATGAAGAAAATTAGCGTATTGATTCCATGTTATAATGAGGAGGAGAATGTCGTACCGATCAGCGAAGCGGTCATAAAGACGCTTACGAAGGATCTTCCGGAGTACGATTACGAACTTGTATTCATCGACAACGACTCGCAGGATCGCACCAGAAGCTTAATCAGACAGCTGTGCAATGAGAATCCAAAGATCAAGGCGATCTTTAACGCACGGAATTTCGGACAGTTTAACTCTCCGTATTACGGGATGCTGCAGATCACAGGTGACTGTGTGATCGAGATGGTGGCGGATTTCCAGGACCCGGTGGAGCTGATTCCTCAGTATGTGCACGAATGGGAAAAGGGATATAAAATTGTCATAGGAATTAAGACCAGCAGCAAGGAAAACCGGCTGATGTACTGGCTGCGGGGCTGCTATTACAAGATGATGAAGAAGCTGTCCGATGTGGAGCAGATTGAGCAGTTTACCGGTTCCGGCCTGTATGACCGTGACTTCATAGAAGTGCTGCGTAATCTGGATGATCCGACTCCATTCCTCAGAGGAATCGTTGCGGAGCTCGGCTTTAAGATCAAGCAGATTCCCTACGAACAGCCGAAACGAAGAGCAGGGGAGACGAAGAATCATTTTTATCAGCTTTACGATGCGGCGATGTTAAGCATCACTTCCTATACGAAGGCGGGACTCCGCCTGGCAACTATTTTCGGAAGCATCTGTTCTCTCATCAGTATGGTGGTGGCCGTGGTCTACCTGGTCATGAAGCTGATGTACTGGGACCGTTTCCCGGCAGGCATGGCGCCGGTGCTCATAGGCATGTGTTTCCTCGGGTCTGTGCAGATCTTTTTTATCGGCCTTATGGGGGAATACATTCTGTCCATCAATGCGAGGGTGATGAAACGGCCGCTCGTCATTGAGGAGGAGAGACTCAATTTTGCGGCAGCAGATGGCGCGGACCGGGAAGACGCCGACTTGGAGAAATGCGGGGACGCGGAGCTTTTCGCGGCTTCCTTAGAGGATGGAGATAACGTATGAAATATAAGATCGATGTGGCGCGTATCCGCGAAAATTCAATCGTATTAAATGGCTGGGTAATCGGCAGCAGCCCGGAGGCGAAGGCCGAATTCAAAGTCCAGGATGAAAATCAGAAGGATGTGGAATTTAAATACGTTCCGGTGCGCCGTGACGACGTAAGCCAGAACTATTTTAAGGCTGTATATGAGAAGGATTTCGGTTTCGATATTCGTATTCCCTATGTGAGAGATGAGAATGAGGACCGTTTCCTGATCATTCGCTGTGACGGAAAGACATCGAAGGTGAAGCTGAATACGGAGATTATCGAGAAGCACAACAGCTCGGCTCATAAGAAGCATGCGAAGTTAAAGAGTATGATGAATAAGGAGACGTTTCATTCCGCCATAGAGTTCTGGAGGGAAAACGGCTTAAAAGCATTTCTTTTGAAATCAAGCCACAAGCTTCAGGGAATTGACAATGACTATGATTACAGCGAGTGGTATGAGCTGACAAAGCCCACAGACGAGGAGCTGGCGGAGCAGAGAAAGCATATATTTGACTTTGAGCCCATGCTGTCCGTTGTGATTCCCGCCTATAAGACCCCGGAGCGCTATCTCAGGGAAATGCTGGACTCTATCATGGAACAGACCTATACAAACTGGGAGATATGCGTTGCGGACGGAAGCCCCAGGGGAGAGGGACTGGAGCGTGTGCTTAAGAAGTACGCGGACCGTGACCGGCGTGTGCGCTATGAGATTCTGGGCAGCAACCGCGGAATCTCAGGCAATACCAATGCAGCCCTGGATATGGCCAGGGGAGACTTTGTCATCCTGGCTGACCATGACGATACACTTCCTCCCAATGCTTTTTATGAGGTGGTGAAGGCAATCAATGAAAATCCGGACTGCCAGGTTATTTATTCTGATGAGGATAAGCTGGACATGGATGGAAAGGCCTTGTTTGACCCTCATTTCAAACCGGATTTCAACCCGGATTTGCTGACCAGCGTCAATTATATATGCCATCTGTTCGTCATAAGGCAGGATTTGTTAAAGCAGGTGGGCGGATTCCGCCAGGAATTTGACGGCGCCCAGGATTATGATTTCATTTTCCGGTGTACGGAGGCGGCAAAGAGGGTATACCATATTCCCAAGGTCCTCTATCACTGGCGCTGCCATCAGAATTCCACGGCCAGCAACCCGGAGAGCAAGATGTATGCCTTTGAGGCCGGTTCCAGGGCCATCATGGCCCACTATGAGCGGATGGGAATTCCGGCGGTGAAGGTGGAGAAGGGCGTGGATTACGGCATTTACCATACCACGTTTGAGATACAGGGTGAACCTCTGGTGTCTGTCATTATCCCCAATAAGGACCACAGCCAGGACCTGGATGTGTGCGTGCGGTCCCTGATGGAGAAATCATCGTACCGGAACCTGGAATTCATTATCGTGGAAAACAACAGTTCCCAGAAGGAAACCTTTGCCTACTATGATAAGATGCAGGCGGAGCACAGCAATTTCCGGGTGGTCACCTGGAAGGAGGGCTTCAATTATTCTGCCATCAACAATTATGGAGTTTCCTTTGCAAAGGGTGAATACCTGCTGCTGCTCAACAATGATACGGAGCTGATTGACGGGGACAGTATAAAAGAAATGCTGGGATTCTGCCAGAGGGAGGATGTGGGCATTGCGGGAGCCAGGCTTCTCTATGGGGATGACACCATACAGCATGCCGGAGTGGTCATAGGCTTTGGCGGCATTGCCGGCCATACATTTATCGGCCTTCACAAGGCGGAGAACAGCTATTTCCACAGGGCCATGTGCGCCCAGGACTACAGCGCCGTCACGGCGGCCTGTCTCATGACAAAGAAATCCGTCTTTGACCAGGTGGGTGGTTTGAGCCCGGAGCTGGCGGTGGCCTTTAATGATATTGATTACTGCATGAAAGTACGCGCCCTGGGGAAACTGGTAGTGTATGCGCCTTATTCATGCTTTTACCATTACGAATCCAAGTCCAGAGGGCTGGAGGATACGCCTGAAAAGATAGCCCGTTTTAACCGGGAGGTGGCCATCTTCATACGGAAGTGGCCGGATATCATTCAAAATGGCGACCCCTGCTACAACCCCAACCTGACGCTGCGCAAATCAAATTTTGCGCTCAGGGACCTTCTGAAGGAAAAAATAGGTGAGCCTTATGACCTTAAGATTTACCAACAGTTTGCGCCGGAGGACGATACGAAAGCACATGAGTGACCATAGAAATGATTATGAAGCGGGACGCGGTAATGAAACAGGACGCAGGGCAGGCAGGCACAGCAAAGTGACCATCGTCATACCGAACTATAACGGTCTTAAATTTATGGAGCCCTGTTTTAAAGCTCTTAATATGCAGATTTGCCGGGATTTTGACATCCTGGTGGTGGACAACGGTTCCACGGACGGAAGTGTGGAGTGGCTGAAGGAGCAGGGGATTCCGGCCATTTTCCTGCCTGAGAACACAGGGTTTTCGGGCGCGGTGAACGTGGGCATTAAGGCGGCGTCAACTCCTTATGTGATTCTGCTCAACAATGACACGGAGCCGGACTTTCACTATGTGGGAGAAATGATCAAGGCCATTGAGCGCTCCCCAAAGATATTTTCCGTCAGCTGCAAGATGATACAGCTCTGCCGAAAGGAGCTGATGGACGATGCCGGGGATATGTACAGCCTTTTGGGGTGGGCATACCAGAGGGGCGTGGGCCGCCCCTGTGCAAAATATAACAGGGCCTGCCGCATCTTCTCAGCCTGCGCCGGGGCAGCCATTTACCGCCGTGAGGTGTTTGAAGAGATCGGATACTTTGACGAGATGCATTTTGCGTACCTGGAGGACCTGGACGTGGGTTACAGGGCCAGAATAGCGGGATATGACAACATTTACTGCCCCACGGCCATGGTTTATCATGTGGGAAGCGGCACCAGCGGTTCCAAGTACAATCCCTTCAAGGTAAAGCTGGCTGCCAGAAATAATATTTATCTGAATTATAAGAACATGCCCCTTTTGCAGCTGGCGGTGAACCTGCTTCCCATTCTCCTGGGAATGGGACTTAAGTATATGTTTTTTAAGAAAAAGGGATTTGGAAGGGATTATGCGGCTGGTGTGAGGGAAGGCCTGGCAACCGCTAAAAGGTGCCGGAAGGTGCCTTACAGCAGGGAACGGCTTAAAAATTATCTGGCCATTGAGTGGGAATTGATTACAGGGACCTTTATCTATGTTTATGAGTTTGCCGCAAGGCGGATTGCTAAATTATGAACTTTTTCGAAATTAAGAGAAATGTTATAGAATAATGACGGCTTATCATGTATAATAACAACGATATTTACGGTAAGAAGGGATTCCCTGAGAAACCAAGGTGAAATACAATGATAAAAGATAACCAGAAAAGGCTGAACCGCATGCATGTCCTGCTGGATATACTGGTCACTGTGGTGGCCTACGCTCTGGCATGGTTCATTGTCATCAGCGGAAAGGTGCTGCCCTTAGACGAAGGCGTGCTAAAGCCCCAGGTATATTTTATGGCGCTCATTTTTATCGTGCCCATATACCTGATTCTATATGCCAGTTTCCATCTGTATGTGCCCAAACGGATTCAGGGGCGGCGTTCGGAGCTGGCGAATATCTGCAAGGCCAATGTCATCGGCCTTATGCTCTTTACGTTCGTGCTTTTTGGCCTGCGAAGGTTCGTAAGCCATTTGAGCTATTTCTCCACAAAGATGATTCTGGCATTCTTTGCGGCCAATATCATCCTGCTGGAAGCAGAGCGGATTTCAATACGCATTTTCCTGCGCTCCCTGCGGACCAACGGCTATAATCAGAAGCATGTGCTCCTCATTGGCTACAGCCGGGCGGCCGAAGGGTTCATCGACAGGGTCAGCGTCAATCCGGAATGGGGATACCATGTCCAGGGAATCCTGGACGATCACCGGCCCGCCGGCTTTGCATATAAAAAGGTACAGGTACTGGGACCCACCAATCATCTGGAGGACTTCCTGGCATCCAATACGCTGGACGAAATAGCTATAACCCTGAGCATTAAAGAGTACTCTAATCTGGAACAGATTGTGGCTGCCTGCGAGAAATCAGGCGTGCATACAAAGTT